>WNGF01000293.1_pt1 | contig 70115 bp, 71 predicted proteins | sample 5400641 | NCBI WGS metagenome assembly WNGF01 (sample SAMN13153371, study PRJNA577476) | soil metagenome | isolation source: 80 cm soil or saprolite under grassland replicate 2 | place: USA:California | collected 2016-06-15
CGCTCCAGGGTCTGGCGCTCGTCGTCGGTCAACGTGATCTGCACCGTGGGTCGTCCTCGACGGTGCTTGGACTGTGGTTCCTCGCTCATGCCCCGAGGCTACCACTTCCACAGCGGACCTGTAACTCAGGACACTAGGTCATCGGCTCAGTCTAGCGCTTCGCACCGCGGGGGCGGCCGGCGTGACGGCTCGTCACGACTCCGCGGCGAACCAGGCGTAGGAGTCGGCGTTCCTGATGGCACGGTCCGGGTCGGCCGGCGGGTAGGGCGGGTTGTGCCGGTAGGACTCCGCACCCGCGGCGAGAATGCCACCCACCGCGGTGCAGGCCGCGTGGGCGTACTCGTGGGTCAGGCTGCGGACCCAGTCCTCGTCGGCGAGGAACCGCTCGCCGTTGTAGTTCCCGCACAGCCACAGGTTCGGGGGACGCACGCTCGAGCAGTTGTCCGCCGCCGCGCGACGGCCGAACGCCCTGCACGCGTGGTCGGCGGCGTCACGACAGAAAAAGCGCACGCCCCCGGCGGTCGTCATGGTGGCGAGCATCCTGTCGAAGTGCTCGCGCACGTACCGCACCCGTGCGGTGTCCTCGGGAGAGACGCTGAAGTGGTCGTGGAGCAGGGCACGCGCCGACTCGGGAGCCGACAGGCGGCCGAGGGCACGCCGCACCCGCCCCACCGCCTCCGAGCGGGCCGCGTCGATCTCACCGGTCATCCTCGGCGTGCAGCACGAGGGAGGCGGCAGCACCTCCACCGACTCCCGCTGCTCCTTCGTGCACCCGCCGAGCTCGCCGCCCCGCCGGACCTGCTGTGCCCCGGCTGCGCACCGCTGCAGGCGCAGCCCCGAGCGCGCCCGGGGCACGGCTGTGCGGACCAGGCGGGCGAGCCGGCCCGGGGACCACACGGCCGCGACCGCGCTCACGGCCGACAGGTCGGCGTCCTCCTCGACCGCGTCACGGGCGGGCCCGGCGGAGGCGAGTCCCGGCGCGCCGCCCTGCTGCACCACGTGGGCCAGCTCATGGGCCAGGACCGCGTCGCCGGCCAGCGTCCCCGGCCGGTACTCCCCGTCCGCGAACGCCACGTGCGTGCCCACTGTGAAGGCCCGCGCGGCGAACCCGTCGGCGAGGCCGGCCGCCGCGCCGTCCGTATGCACCCGCACGTCGGCGAAGCTGTGCCCGAACACCCCCTCGAACGGCGCCCGGACCTGGGGCTCCAGCGGCTGGCCGGACCCGAGCCGGTCGAGGACCGCCTGGGGCCGAGCGGGGTCCGGCCTGGCGGCCTCACCGGCCCGGGGCTTGGCGAACAGCGCGGGCCCTCCCGTGGTGGCGGCCTTGCCGGTCGTCCCGCCGAGCGGTTCCGCGGGGAGCTCCTCGGGAACGCCGCTGAGCTCGCCGGTCCTCGCCCAGGTCGCGATCCCCTGGCGCACCCGGTCGCACACCACCGGGATGTAGTCGCTGGCGGCGGTCACGCCGCCCGCGCCAGGGGCGTACCGGCGCAGCGCCTGCTCCACGTGGGCGGCGTCCCTGCCCTCGTAGTGGGCGAACCACTGCTCGATGTAGGGGCAGCCGTCGGCGGTCCGTCCCACCGCCGCCAGGCTCTCCTCGGCGGTCGCGCAGACCCCCGCGCGCAGCTCCGCCAGGAACGCGCGCTTGCGCATCTGGCCGGAGGCCAGGTCGGCGACGTCGTCCTCCGCCAGCAGCGCCGACTCGCCCTCGGCGGCAGCCCTCGGCTCCGGCACGGCGGACTCTTCGACGGTGGGCGCGACCCCCCGGGCCAGGCGCTGCACGACCCACGGCCGCGCCGGCACCGGCTGCCGCCCGCCAGACCGCCCGCCAGAATGGTGGCTGGGGACCCCTGCGAGCATCGCGCGCACGCCGCCCTCCCGATCAAGCCGCCGGTACAACGCTGAGCGTAGCCTTTTTGCTGTCCAGTCGCGCGCATTCGGAGGTGACGACGCCATGGCCGGTCGGTTGAGCGGTCGCAGCATCGTGGTGCTGCTGGCCGAGGGGTTCGAAGACCTCGAGTTCTGGGTCACTGTGATGCGCCTGCGCGAGGAGGGCGCCGAGGTGACGGTGGCGGGCCTCACGACGCAGCCGGTCCACGGCAAGCACGGGCTCGAGGCGACAGCGGACGTCGAGGTCGGGGAGGCGTCGGCCGGCGCCTTCGACGCGGTCGTGGTCCCGGGCGGCTGGGCGCCCGACCAGCTGCGCCGCTCCGACGCGGTGAAGGACCTCGTGCGCAAGGCGTACCACCAGGGCAAGGTCATCGGCCTCATCTGCCACGCGGGCCTTGTCGGAATCTCTGCCGGCATCGTGGACGGCAGGCGCGCGACGGGGAGCCTGGGGATCAAGGACGACCTGGTGAACGCGGGGGCGAAGTGGGTGGACGAGCCCGCGTTCCGCGACGGCAACATCGTGTGGGGCCGAGTGGTCGAGGACATCCCAGACTTCTGCCGCGAGCTCGTCGCCGCCATCGAAGCGAACCGCGTGTCCGCCACCACCCGGGCCAACGACCGCCGCTCGTGACGGTCCTTGCCGAGACCGCGGTCGCCGCGGTCCAGGCGCAGGCCGAGCAGTGGACCCTCCGTGCACCCGCTTCTCTGGCGGACGGCACTTCGGGCTGATCAGAGCGAGCCTGGCCGCTATCATCGTGTGCAGGGAGCTCGACCGGGGGGGTCCGGCGTGAGTCCGGTACGTTTCGTCGCGGCGCGACGATGGGTGAGCGTAGTCGCCGCGGTGGTGCTCGGCGCGGTCGGGGGCAGCCTGGTGGGCATGCTGACCGCGCCCAGGCAGGCGGCCGAGGCCGTGACCCAGAGCACCGCCACCACGGTGCGGCTACGCCAGCAGACCTCGCCCGCGACCGTCACCGTGCCCCCGACGACCCGCGCCCCGGTCCTGTTGGTGATCCCGCCGGCGACCCGTCGGGCCAGCTCGACCACCTCCGCGATGACGACCACGACGCGCCCGCCGACCAGCACGACGACCACGACGCGCCCGCCGACCAGCACGTCGACCACGACGAGCACGACCACGCCCGAGCCGAGCACCTCGACCAGCACCACGGAGCCGCCCACCAGCTCCACGGCCACCACCCGGGACTCCGGCGGCTCAGGGCCGACCACCGGCTCAGGAGGACCGGGGCCGACGACGCCCTCGGGCAGCTCGGGGCCGACGAGCCCCAGCGACTGAGCCGGCGCCGCAGCGCCTCAGCCTGCCGTGAGCGTGCAGTCCAGGAGCTTCGCGCAGGCGTAGACCGTCTCCAGGCGGGGCAGCTCCAGCCCGGTCAGGTGGCCGATCTCGACCACGGCGCCGGTCAGCGCGTCGATCTCGAGCGGCCGCCGGGCCTCCACGTCCTGGAGCATGGAGGTCTTGTGCTCGCCGACGCGGGCCGCGCCCTCCAGCCGCTGCTCGACCGTGAGGTCGAGCTCCACCCCCACGGAGCTGGCCACGCGCACCGCCTCCCGCATGAGCGCGAGCGCGGCCGCCCGCATGGGCGGCTCGGTGGCGATCGCCACCAGCGACGCGCGGGTGAGCGCGCTGAGCGGGTTGAAGACCGCGTTGCCGATGAGCTTGAGCCAGATCTCCTTGCGGATGTCGGTCCGCACCGGGCACCTGAGCCCGGACCTGGCCAGAGCGCTGGAGATCGCCTGGCAGCGCTCGCTGCGGCTCGAGTCGGGCTCCCCGATGGTGAAGCGGGTGCCCTCGAGGTGCTCGACCACGCCGGGCTCCACGATCCTGGTCGCCGGGTAGGTCACCGCGCCGACGACGTGGCGCACGTCGATGTGGCGGGCCGTCACCCCACCCGGGTCGACGGTCTCGAGGCGGGTGCCGTCCAGCGGGCCCCCGTGCCGCTCGAAATACCACCAGGGGATGCCGTTCTGCAGGGTGACCAGGGCGGTGCCCGGCCTGAGCGAGGCGCCGAGCGCGGGCGCCAGCGGTGGCACGGCGTGCGCCTTGACCGCGAGGAAGGCGACCTCCGCCCCGCCCACGGCGCCGAGGTCGTCGGTGCAGCGGGGACGCACGGTGAACTCGCCCTCGGCCGTGCGCACCCGCAGGCCGTGCTCGCGCATGGCCTCCAGGTGCGCGCCGCGGGCGACCAGGGTGACCTCGTGGCCGGCACGCGCGAGGAGCCCGCCGAGGAACCCGCCGGTGGCCCCGGCGCCGACGACGACGAACCTCACCGGCCCGCCCCGACCGCCTCGGCCACCTTGCGGCGCTGCACCTTGCCGGTGGCCGTGCGCGGGATCGCCTCGACGACGTGGAGCTTGCGGGGGACCTTGAAGGCGGCGAGCTGCTCGCGGCAGTGGGAGAGGAGCTCCCGCTCGCTGGCCTCGCCCTGCAGCACGACCGCGGCGGCGACCTCCTCGCCCAGCGTCGGGTGGGGCGTGCCGAAGGCGACCGCCTCGGCCACCGCCGGGTGGCGCAGCAGCACCTCGTCGATCTCCCGTGGGGAGATCTTCTCGCCGCCGCGGTTGATCAGCTCCTTGATGCGGCCGGTCAGGGTCAGGTAGCCGCGCTCGTCGAGCAGGCCCTGGTCGCCGGTGCGGAACCAGCCGCCGATGAAGGACTCGGCGTTCGCCTGGGGGTTGGCGGCATAGCCGTCGATCACGTTGGGGCCTCTGATCGCCACCTGGCCGGGCGTGCCGGACGGCAGGGGCGCGCCGCCGTCATCGAGCACCGCCACCTCGACGCCGGTGCCGAGGCCCACGGAGCCGGGCCGGCGGGCGGCGGGCGGGAGCGGGTTGGAGGCGATCTGGTGGCAGGCCTCGGTCATGCCGTACGCCTCGAGCGCCGGGGCGCCGAGACGCCGCTCGGTCTCGGCCATCAGCTCAGGCGCCAGGGCCGCGCTGCACGAGCGGACGAAGCGCAGGGTCTCGGTGCCGGCGGGCCGGCCGTCGCGGGCCCGGGCCAGCACCATGCGGTGGATGGTGGGCACGGCCGAGTACCAGGTGGGGCGGTGCTCGCGCAGCGCAGGCCAGAACGTGAGCGGGCTGAACGGTGCCGGCACCACCACGGTGCCGCCGGTCGCCAGCGTCGACAGCGCCGACGCCACCAGCCCGTGCACGTGGAACAGCGGCATCACGCACAGCGACACGTCGCCCGGCCCGAGCTGGTAGGTGGCGGCGGTATTGGCGGCCGAGGCGGTCAGGTTGCGGTGGCGCAGCGGCACCCGCTTGGGCCGCCCGGTGGTGCCGCTGGTGTGCAGCACGAGCGCCACGTCGTCGCCCCCCGGCTGGCCCGGCTCGGCCCGCGCGCCCCGAGAGGCCGCTCGTCCCTGCGGCTCGATCCGCAGCCTGCCGTCCGCGCCGACGGCCGCCTCCACGAGCATCGTTCCCTCTGGCCGCGCCGCGCGCGCGGCGGCGGCCCCGCCCGGCGGGACGACCAGGGCTCCGGCGGCCACGTCCTCGAGGTAGAAGCGGAGCTCCGCCTCGGTATAGGTGGGGTTGAGCGGGGCGGCGCCGGCGACCATGGCGGCCGCGAGGAACAGCACGACCGCCTCCGGGCCGTTCTCGAAGACCATCGCGACCGCCCGGTCCTGGCGCAGCCCGAGCCCCGCGAGCACCTCGGCTCCCCGCCGGACCTCGTCGCGGAGCTCCTGGTAGGTGAGTCGCGGCCCGCCGGGCACGACCAGCGCGGGCGCTGCGGGCTCCCCACGGTCGAGCAGCTCCCAGAGCATGTCCAACCTCCTGGACTTCGCTGTCGCCACCAAGAGTAGTGCCGTTCATCGGATGCCGGAGCAGCCGCGGGCGCGGGCTCGACCGGGTTGGCTCACGCTTGCGGCGACGCCAGCCGGCAGCTTGCCCCTCCACGAGCACCGGCGCGTACCCTTCCTTCGGGAGAGCGGGGCGGTCCGCCAGGCGCCGCGGGCGCGGGACCGGCCCGTGAGCACGAGCTGGAAGGGAGGCAGCGTCATGACCGAGCACCTCGAGGACCTTGACGTCGGAGCCGACCGGCCCGCCCCCGGGCAGCGGATCCGGGTCGAGCCGTGGCCGCGACGGGTGCGCGCCGTCCTCGGCCACGTCGCGGTGGCCGACTCCGAGCGGGTCCTGCTGCTGCTCGAGAAAGGCCACCTGCCCGTCTACTATTTCCCGCCCGACGACGTCCGCATGGACCTGCTGGAGCCCACCGACCGCCACACCCGCTGCCCGTACAAGGGCGAGGCATCGTACTGGACGGTCAGGGCCGGTGGCCGCGAGGCCGCCAATGCCGCCTGGGGCTACCTCGACCCCCTGCCCGAGCGCACCGATATCAAGGGCCACGTGGCCTTCTACTGGGGCCGCATGGACTCCTGGTGGGAGGAGGACGACGAGGTCTTCGTCCATCCCCGCGACCCCTACCACCGCGTGGACGTGCTGAGCAGCTCGCGGCACGTGCGGGTGGAGGTCGGCGGCGAGGTGCTGGCGGACACGCGCCGCCCGCGGCTGCTGTTCGAGACCGGCCTGCCGACGAGGTACTACATCCCGAAGGCCGACGTCCGCATGGACCTGCTGGAGCCCACCGCCACCCACACCCGCTGCCCGTACAAGGGCCGCGCCAGCTACTGGTCCGCCCGGGTCGGCGACGGCGTGGTCGAGGACCTCGCCTGGAGCTACCCGGCGCCGATCCCCGAGTGCCCGAAGATCGAGAGCCTGGTGGCCTTCTTCAACGAGCGGGTCGACCTGCACGTCGACGGCGAGCTCCAGGCTCGGCCCGAGACGCCCTGGTCATAGGCTGGTCAGGATCTGAGCACGGCCCAGCACTGCTCGCAGTAGCGGTCGGTGGCCGGGTTCGGGTGACCGCAGCTCGGGCACACCAGCGGCGGCGAGCTGCGGCGGACCCGTCGCTCCGGCGGGTCGCCGGCCTCCTCGGCCGGGACGGCGCCGGCCGGGGCGTTGCCCGTTGGCCCGGTGACCGCCGGCCATACCTCGTCGGCACTCGCGGGGAAGGTGCCGTTGGCCGTGGGGGTGACCGGTGCGAGCGGCTGGGTCACCTCCCGGCCGCGCTGCTCCTGGGGAGCCTGGGCCTCCAGGGCCGTGGTCGGCGCGCGGGGGTACCACGATGAGCTGGGGTAGCCGGTGTGCGGGGACGGCACATGCTCTGGCTGGAACGCCGGCGTGCCGGGGACGGGGTGGTCGGCCCGGCGCCTGCGCTGCCGACGCCGCACCAGCGCGGTGACGAGGACGCCGCCCGCCAGGAGGACGACGCCACCCGCGAGCGCAGCGAAGCGCGGGAGGGGCATCCCCAGGATCTCGACGGGCGTCCGGTCCCGGCCCTGGGCGATCGCGGTCTGCGAGTCCCTGATGAGCTTGCGGACCAGGGGATGCCCCGGATCGAGCGCCCTCACCTGCTCGAAGAGCGGCAGCGCGCGCTTGTACCACTGCTTGTCGACCGCGTCGAGCGCCAGGCGGTACTTCCTGCCGGCGGCGCCCTCCGCGGCGGTGACCCGGGCCTGGGAGAGCAGCTCGTTCACGATGGACACCGGCACCGCGAAGTTCAAGCCGGCCACCTCGCGGCCAGTGTCGGGATCGACCGACCCGAAGGTGGCGACGCCGACGACCCTGCCCTGCTCATCGAAGACCGGACCGCCGCTGTTGCCGTGGGTCGTGGCCGCATCGGTCTGCAGGACCGTATAGCCCCCGCTGACCGTCTTCTTGGCGCTGAGCACGCCCTGCGTGAGCGTCGGCTCCTTCTGGCTTTCCCTGGACAGCAGCGGGTTGAATGTCGCCGGCCCCGGGAAGCCCAGCACGAACAGGCGGTCACCGGTGCTCAGCGCGGTATCGTCCCCGAGCTGGACCGTGGCCATGTTGCTGGCCTTGACCTTGACGATGGCCACGTCCTTGCCGGGGAACTGGTCGCCGGCCCGGACCAGCGAGGCCGGTCGGGCTTTCGACGAGCTGGTGCGGCTGGTGCCGCTGGACGCGAAAACCGCGAGCTGGCGCTTGAAATTGGCGAGCGTGGCCGTCTTCGTGGCCCAGCGCAGGATGGCCCCCAGGAGCCTGGTCCCCTGGCGCTGGGTGAGCCCTTCCTGGCGGACGTTCTCGAAGAAGTCGTCGGTTCCGTTCCGGATGTCCTCGGCGATGAATTCAGCCTTCAGCTCCTCGTCCCTCGGGGCGACGACGTGCGCGTTGGTGACGACGTAGCCTTCGGGCGCGACCGAGAACCCCGACCCGGCCGCCGTGAGCTTGACGTTCTCCCGATGGACGTGGCTCGACGGGGTTATCCACCGAAACGGGTGCCGGACGATCTCGTCGATGTACGCATTTTCAGCGGCCGGCCCGCTGGCCCGGATCTGGCCCCGCCTGATCCTGCCGACCAGCAGCGCTTCCAGCGCCCGCTGGTTGGCGGGGGTCACCTCGGGCTCGGGCAGGACCATCTGGGCCGTGAACCTGGCCGTGATGAGCTGGACGCCGGGCCTCGCCTGGTCGAAGAGACGCCTGGGGGTCAGCGGCTTCGGCTCGTCGCCGGCCGCGTTTGCCGGGAGCGCCCCGCCGGTCACTCCGACGAGCAGCGTCAGCAGCAGGAGCAGGAGCAGGAAGGACGGCCCGCGCGGGCGCACCCTGGTCGATGGTCCCGAGCTGGGCCTCTGCTGCACAGGTCACTCCTTGCCGACGTCCACAGGTGGAGCTCTCACGTCGGGTGCCGGTGAGGGCCGGCTCCGTGTCCACCAGTGTAAGCGAACTGGTGCCAATCTCTATTTCGGGTCAACAACGCTGAAGGGGCAACGATTGTGTAACGAAGGCAAAGACGGGGCAATAGCGCAGATCACTCAGTCGAATGCCCGGCTGCGCGTGGAGCCTTGACCTGTCGTGCAGGCCCGGAGCCGGGCGGGCGCACCGGTCGCCGCGGGGGGTTGGCTCGAACCGGGCGCCCGCCCGAGGGGAAGTCGTGGGTCCTGGCCCTCGGCCCAGAGGCTTCGGGAGGCGGGATCACGCCCCGCGCTTGCGGGCCTGCCGCAGCAGGATCAGGCGCGAGCTCCGGAAGATGCGCTGCCGTCCGCTGGCGGTGTTGGTCACGTCCCAGGCGGGGTCGTCGGGCTCGGGTGTCGCAACGGGGCCGACCACCTTCCACACGCCGCTCTCCCCGGCACGGGGACGCCGGACTTTGACCTCGCTGCCCTTCTGGATCAGATCCGAATCAGGGATGAGCTGCGCCTGCGTCTCCCCCATCGCCCCACTCCTCTCACACCCTTGGTCCACACGGTCCTGGGCTGGTCCCACACCGTCCTGGTCCCATACGGTCGCGTCCTGCACCGCCGTCCGCGCTATCGAACTCCTGTTCGATGCTACGCCCGACCGCCGGCAGTGTCGAGTCCTGGTGGGCAACCTGGGGACAGTCTGCGGACGAGCTCGCGGCGCGACCCTATCGCACTCCGGGCCACGCCGAAGTCCCGGCTCCGCCGGCGGGCCAGTGGCGCTGGCGCATCGCTGTCCTGGACGTCCCGCGGTCGCGGCCCCGTGCGATCCTAGTGGCGTGGAGGCGATGCGGGACGACGCACGGGTGGGCCGGTCCCAATCCTGCTTCCGCGGCCGAGCCACGACGGGTGACGCGGTGCCCCGCGCGGTTAAAGTCCAAGGAGCACGATGGCATGTCCGGCGAGCATTGAGCCCATTCGGGGGCGCCCGTGACGCTGCGTCGCATCGTCGTTGTCAGTGCGTTGGCGACCGGGGTCCTCGCTGGCTGCGCCAAGCCCGACACCGACAAGCCGCGCCCGACGCCACAGGAGGCAGTGGCGGCGACATCCGCCCGCGCCACTGCGGTCGGCAGCGCCAGGATCTCCCGCTCGATCAAGTGGCTGGATGCCGCCGGCAACCAGGTCGGCTCCCTCGTGCGGAGCCTCCACCAGCTTGGCACCGTCGTGAACGTCACCGAGGCCGGCCGCGAGCAGCTCCGCGGCCGGCCCCGCTGATCCACCAGCCCAAGCCGACCTCAACTCAACTACCGCACCGGGAATCGAGTTTTAGGCGTTCTTTGCCCACCCCGGCTGGGTCTGGGCCTTGCGGGTCAGGACCCAGCGGGGCCGCTTGCACACAAACCCGGCCCGATGCAGCGCCAGCCTGACGGTCTCGATCCCGGCGCGGTGGCCGGTCACCTCCGCCAGGTAGTCGGCCAGCAGCCGACACGTCCACAGCGCGCTGTCCACCCCCAGGCTGCGCGGATCCAGGGCGGCGACCCGGACCAGCTCCTGCTCCCACCGGGGCGGGTAGTGGGGCGGCTGGCCGAGGTGGGGCCGGTGCGGCACCGCGTCGGGCCCGCCGGCCAGGTAGCGCTTGAGCACCCGGCGGACCGTGTCGGGGCTGTGGCGGGTGATGTGGGCGACCTCGACCACTGGGTGACCCTCGGCGCGCAGCAGGATCATCTGGTAGCGGGTGCGGGTGGTGGCGTCGCGGGTGGTCTGGTAGCGGCGGTGCAGCTCGTCGCGGGCGGCCTGGTCCAACGTCACGTGCAGCGGCGGTGCCATGATCGTCCCCCTTGCGGTCAGGAGAGGTGACCATGCCCCCTCATCAACCAGGATACGCAACCACTCTCAGGAAGCATTGAGCGGTAGTTTGTTGCGTTCTGTCGGGTGGCCGGGGGGGATCTCACCCCCGGGCTCCCACGGATCCCGGCGTGACGATCTCTCGTCACCGGGCTCTTGTCATCCTGTCCACCAGGACTGGGGCGACCATGCCCAGTGGGCGAAGAGCCTGGGGTACTGGCCGGTGATGCGTTGCCAGGCCGCCTTGGCCTTCTTGATGGGTCGCAGCCGCTCGTGCTTGTCGCGGAGCCAGCGCATCAGGTAGGCGTTGATGCGCTGCAGGACGGGATGCAGCGCGGAACGGTAGAACGCCCCGTAGTACTGCATCCAGCCACGCACGATGGGGTTGATCCGTCGGGCAGTGCAAGGGGGCTTTGAGCCACCGCTTGACGTACAGCACGACCCACGGGGCGTCGGCGTGGGCCAACTCCTTCATCTCTCGCACAGCATCGCCTCCAGGAGCTTCGCCTACATCGATGGCTCCTTTCCGCGTTCGTGGCGCACCGACTTTCGCGGTTATGCGGCGACGACGGCCCAGGCCAGCTGAACGGTGGGGAAGCCCTCCTCGCCCGGTCTCTGCGCCTGGCACCCAGGACTCCCGACATAGGGGGAAAGATCATGCAGTGCTGGCATGGGACTTGACCTGGTAGCGCAGCAGGAGATCGGTGCCGGTAGCGGGTCGGCGCATAGCCCGCGGAATGCGCAGGGCGGCCGTCGCGGGCCTTCTTCCTGATACCCCGGGCGCTGACCGGGCGGTGCATCGCGCTCGTACCCGCTGTCGGCACCCTGACCCGATGACACACTCGCCGATCGTCCACCCGACGCGGCTTTAAGCGGCTTCAATCAGACTTTCCTGCTACCGGCATCACCTCGCGGGGCGAGACTTGGAAGCGATTGGTGGAAGCGGAAGAAATTGCCTGGGTCGTAGTGGGCCTTGACGCGCAGCAGCCGGCTGTAGTTCGCGCCGTAGTAGGCGTGAGCCCAGTCCTGGAGGTCTGGGTCGGGGAAGTTCGGGTACACACCCCCGGATCCCGATGGATGCACGAACGCCCATGACCGCGCGAGCCAGTCGCGGGCGGCGTCGCCTTCGGCCCGGGAGGCACCGGGGTCAACGCCGGCCAGGTGCTGGACCAGGAAGAGCTCAGCGCGGTGGACGAAGGCGGTGGCGTCAGCGCGCACGCGGTTGTACGCGCCACCCCACGGCAAGAAGCTCACCTCGCGCGAGTGGCCCTCACCCGGCCCTTGGGACAGGTTGTCTACCAGCGCCGCGATCGTGTCCCGAGGCAGCGGTCGCCGGAAGAACTCCGATTTGCTGAAGAGCGGGCCCTGCTGGGACGCCTGGTCCGGAGAAGCCTGCCCGACCTGACCCTCGACGGGTTCGAGCCCGTCGAGGTACCGCTTCGCCTCTCGGTAGGGCATGTGCCGGCGAGATGCCAGCGCGGGCTCAGCGCCCACCCGGGCAACCAGCTCGTCGAGGAGCTCCGCAGCCTCAGCCTCGCTGGCGAGCACGGCGCCGAAAACGTCGGCCAGGGGCGGCCGCGCGCCGTCGCCGGCAGCGGTCAACCGCAAGGTGGCGTCGAGCTCGTCGGGGGCAGTGGGTGCCCAGGTTTGCCAAGCCTCGACCGCTCCGGCGGCGTGAGCGAGTGGCCAGACCAGGTGGAAGACGGTGGCCGCTGGCGCTGGCACGGCGCGGAATACGAACGACGTGACGACGCCGAGATTGCCGCCACCGGCACCGCGCAGCGCCCAGAACAGCTCCTCCTCAGCGTGCTCGTCGGACTCGACGACGCGACCGTCCGCCAAAACGACTTCTGCTCGGAGCAGGTGGTCGCAGGTGAGGCCGTACTTGCGGCCGAGAATCCCGAGCCCGCCGCCGGTTCTGCACCGGACGACGGCCTGTGGTCTTACGTTCTCGAAGCGCGCCATCGCCGGCCTGCGCACCAGCTCGTAGTCGGGCGGGCCCGGCAGAATGACGCCGCCGGCGATCCCGCCCTGCAGCGCCTCCCAGTCAGCAGCCGTAGGTGTCATGGCGGTTGGATCCAGTTACTGTAGTTCGCTTTCCCACGCAGGCGGGCTGGTGCTGAGTAAGCATCGCGCTGATCGGCCCCCATCATCGCCGCGGCCGTGCAGGGCCCATGCCTTGGGTGAGTTCGCGGAGGCGCGGGGCCACGTCCTCTCCCAGCCGGCGGACGGTCTCGGCGTCGCCGGCAGCTACGAAGAAGGTGTCGAAGCGCAACGTCTCGGCCGTGCGCGCAAGCTTGCCAGCCCACCCTGTCACGGGCTTTCCCGGGTCGGCAACGTTCGCGGCGCGCCGTATTTCGGCCGGATCGCGTCCGGACTCGCTGGCCGCCCGGTCGATGGCAGCCTGGCATGCGGCCACCTCGTTGTGCCGGAGCGGCGGGAAGCTCGGCAGCCAGGCGTCGGCCAGGCGGCCGGTCAGCTGCAGCATCCGTGGCCCGAACGCGCCTACCCAGATGCCGATCGGGTGGGCCGGCGGGGGACCCGGGTGCAGGCCTTCGAGCCGGTATCGTTCGCCGGCGACGTTGACCACCTGCTCGCCGCTCCAGACGGCGCGGATGACCTCGATCGCCTCGGCGAGAGCATCGACGGACTCCCCTTTGGCGCGGGAGGGGCCGCCCATCGACGCGATCTCTTCCCAGAATGCTCCGGCGCCCAGACCAAGCTCCACCCGGCCGCCGGTCAGGAGATCGAGCGAAGCCGCCGCCTTGGCCAGCATCGCTGGCGGGCGCAGCGGCAGGTTGGCCACGTCCGGCACGACGCGGATGCGCCGGGTCCGGGCACCGATGTAGCACAGGAGGCTCCAGGTGTCGAGAAACTGCGGCTTGTACGGGTGATCCTGGATACCGATCAGGTCGAGTCCGACCGCGTCGGCGAGCACGGCCAGCTTCACTGCGCGCTCGGGCGCTCGGGCATCCGGCATGATCGCGATGCCCAGCTCGACGCCCCTACCGGCCCCACTCGATGCGTTAGCAGTGGCCATGGCTTTTCCTCTCGAGCAGGTGGCGGCCAGTGTCCTTTCCGGTCTCGTCCCGGGAATGCGGGCGCGGGCTCAGCGGCCGATTGTCGTGGTCACCTGGCCCTCCTTGTAGCTGAACCTCCAGCCCCGTAGGGCGTGAGGTGGATACACTCGATAGTCGATACCATAGACCATTTGGTCCATAGTACCAACTACTTTTGCTACAATGGTGACCGTGATCCCGTCCCCGCCACCGCCGGACGCCTCAAGGAGGGACCGGCCACGCGGCCACAAGTCCAAGCCCGGCGACGACTCACCCAGCGCGCTCGCGCGGGCGCTCATCACCCTGTACGCCGAACTCGACGGCGTCTACAACACGGCCGCGAGACGGCTGCGGCTCACCCCGCAGCAGGCACAGCTGCTGTGCACCTGCGAACAAGGACCATCGAGCATGCGTGACCTCGCTGAACTGCTGAACTGCGACAAGACCAACGTCACGGGTCTCGTAGACCGGGTAGCCAAACGAGACCTCGTCAAGCGCAGCATTCATCTGGCCGATCGGCGCGTCACCCAGGTCGCACTGACCGCGCAAGGTGAAGAACTTGTGGAACGGTTCCAGCGTGAGCTGCAGCGCTGCCTCGATGAGCGGCTCGCTCACTGGCCGTCAGCCCGTCGCCGCCAGCTAATCGATCTCGCCGCCGCTGCCGCCAGCGACCTCGCAAACAGATCTCCCGCCCACTGAGGTGCGTCAACGCCGGTGTCGAGGGGCGCCCTCGTCCGTGTCGGCTTGGACCGTGATGACGATCTTGCCTCGGGCGTGGCCTTCGACCAGGTAGCGGATGGCCGTGGCGACGTCGCTGAGCGGATAGGTCCGGTCGATGACTGGCTTGATTTTGCCTGCCTCGATGAGCTCGCGGAGGGCCATCAGGTCGTCGGCGTTCTCCGACGAGATGTACGTGCCCAGCTTCTGGCCGACGAATAGGGACAGCCCGAGCGCCCGGAGCTGACGGTCGGCGCCGCCCAGCCACCGGCCATCGGTCTCGCCTCCGACGATGACGAGCCTTCCCTTGGGGGTGAGGGCGCGCCGGAGATGGGACAACCGACGGTTGCCTCCGATGTCGAGAATCACCTCGTAACGGTGTTCGCCGTCGGCGAAATCGTCGCGGGAGTAGTCGATAACGTGGTCTGCGCCGATGGTTCGGACCAGGTCCACCTTCGCGGTGCTGCACACACCGGTGACTTCGGCCCCGAACGCCTTGGCGATCTGCACGGCGAAGCTGCCCACTCCTCCCGAGGCGCCGACGATCAGCACCTTCTGACCGGTCTGGACCCGTCCGTGGTCGCGCACGCCCTGGAGGGCGGCGAGCGCGGAAACCGGGACGGCAGCCGCCTCATCGAAGGAGAGATTCGCCGGCTTGGGTGCGAGCTTGTCGGTTCGGACGCGTGCGTACTCGGCGAACGAGCCGTTGCAGATGCCGAACACCTCGTCGCCCGGCTGGAAGCTGGTCACGTCGTTGCCCACGGCTTCGACCGTTCCGGCGAGGCTCCGCCCCGGGTTGGGGTACTTCGGCTTGCGGAGCCCGAAGCCCGCAACGCGGATGGGATAGGGCAGGCCGGCCATGATATGCCACGTGCCCCGGTCCACGCTGGCCGCGTGTACTCGCACCAGGACCTCGTCGTCTCGGATCGTCGGCTTGTCCACCTCCTCGAGGCGGAGGACGTCCTCGGGCGCAGTGCCGTACTCGTTGTGAACGATGGCGGTCATCGTCTCCACGGCAGCGGTCACGGTCATCGGCCCACTCGGCTCGTCGAACTGGGGGGTTCGGCGACGAAATTGGTGCTCTGCAGCATGGTAATACGAGGTCTCCTTCGTTCTGTGCGGGCTCCGACCCTTGGCCGGTGGCGGTCGGCCGTGCGTCGGGTGAGCATGTCACGTGGCCGGCCCGCGCTCCCGCGACCGCTCCCGTACTAAGTACGTCGTACTAAGTACAGTACTGCTATGCTGGGGCTTTGGCAAGCGCAACTCCTGGCGGAGCGCCCATCCACGGTTCGTGGCTCGACGTCGGTAAGGAGATGAGATGTCTCGAGAGGCCGGCGCGAACGCGGAAAAGCGGGTCCCGCTCAGCCGAGAACGCGTGCTTCGCGGTGCCTTCGCCGTTGCGGAGGCAGCAGGCATCGGGTCGCTGACGATGCGGTCGCTCGCCCAAGCGCTCGGCGTCAAGCCCATGTCGCTCTATCACCACGTCGCAAACAAGGAAGCGATCCTCGACGGCATCATCGATGTCGTCTTCAGCGAGATCGACCTGCCCCCGGCCGATGCCGACTGGCGGTCGGCGATGCGTCACCGCGCGATCTCAGCCCGCCGCGTGCTCGCACGCCACCCCTGGGCGATCCCACTCATGGAGTCGCGCACAACCCCCGGACCCGCGACGTTGCGGCAACACGACTCGGTGATCGGTACGCTGCGGCGCGCCGGCTTCTCGATCCAGATGACCGCGCACGCCTACTCGTTGCTCGACAGCTATGTCTACGGCTTCGCTCTTCAAGAAGCCAGCCTGCCGTTCGACACCCCCGAGACGGTCCAAGATGTAGCGGAGGCGATCCTGGCGCAGTTCCCCACCCAGGAGTACCCGCACCTCGCCGAGTTGGCGACCGAGCACATCCTCCAGCCTGGCTATGACTACGGCGACGAGTTCGAGTTCGGGCTCGACCTACTCCTCGACAGTCTCGACAGGCTCCTGAGCTCCGACTGAGCGCGTGGCCAGCCGCTCGCTCGGAGCGTCGGCGAGGACGGCAATTACTGTAGATCGATGTCGCTGACGTCGCCGTCGAAATCGCCGGTCGCCAGCGATCCGAACAGGTACAGACCCACGCGACGCCGGCCAGGCGGCTGGAACGCTGGAACAATGGTCTCGATGAATGATGTCGACGCGCCGCCCGAGCAGGAGCTGCTGGCCTCGGCCCGCCGGGGGGACTCGGCGGCCTTCGAGCGGCTGGTGGCGAGCTACCGGGGTGAGCTGTACGCCCACTGCTACCGGATGCTCGGCTCGGTGCAGGACGCCGAGGACGCGCTCCAGGAGTCGTTGCTCGGCGCCTGGCGGGGCATGGCCGGGTTCGAGGGTCGTAGCTCGCTGCGCGCGTGGCTGTACCGCGTCAGCACCAACGCCTGCCTGCGGCTGATCGCCCGCCGTCCCCGGCGGGTGCTCTCGGTGGACCACGGCCCGCCACGGCGGGACACCGACGATCTCGGTGAGCCGGTGGCCGGACCGGTGTGGCTGGAGCCCTGGCCGGACGAGGTGCCGGCCAGCGAACCGGGCGACACCGACCCGGCGGCGAGCTACCTGCGGCGGGAGAGCGTGGAGCTGGCCTTCGTCGCGGCGCTGCAGCACCTGCCGGGCACCCAGCGCGCGGTACTGATCCTGCGTGAGGTGCTGGAGTTCTCCGCCGCCGAGGCCGCGCGCATCCTGGACACCACGCCTGCCTCGGTGAACAGTGCGCTGCAGCGCGCCAGGAAGGCGGTCGACCAGCGGGTGCCGCGTCCCGCGCAGCAGGCCGAGCTGGATGCCCTCGGCGCGGACGGCCGGCGCGAGCTGGTGGACGCCTTCGTGACCGCCTGGGAGCGGGCCGACGTGGCGGCCATCCTGGAGCTGCTGGCGGAGGACGCCAGGTTCACCATGCCGCCGCTGCCCGCGTGGTTCCTCGGCTGCGAGGACATCGGCCGGTTCTTCACCGAACGGATGTTCGCCACCCCCTGGCGGTTGGTGCCGATCCGGGCGAACGGGCAGCTTGCCTTCGCCTGCTACCAGGGCGATCCGGACGGCGACCGGTTCCGGCTCGGCGCGATCAACGTGCTGAGCCTTCGCGCCGGACGGATCGTGGAGCTCGCCGGGTTCCTCGACCCTGGCGTGCACCGCCACTTCGGACTGCCCAAGGAGCCGCCCGACGGGGTGGATCGTCGCTCGGAGCGATGAGTTCCGGGTCGGTGGCGACTCTCAACCCCTGAGGCGTGCCGAGGGTGCACGCCCCGGGGAGGGTTGTGGGGCAGTAACAGCCGTAGGGTGATTAGGGAGGTACGTGATGCGTAGGCTAATTGTCAGCAACATGATGTCACTGGACGGCTACTATGAGGGGCCAGGTGAAAATGTCCTGGTCCTGCCGTTGGACGACGCCTTCGACGCCTATAACGCCGAACGGCTGCGCGCGGCCGATACGCTGCTGCTGGGACGTAATTCTTACGATGGGTTCAAGGGTTTCTGGCCGTCCGTGGCGGATGATCCCTCCCCGCAATGGACGCCTACCCACCGGGAGATATCGCGGCTCGATAACGCCATAGACAAGGTGGTCATATCAGACAGCATAACCTCAGAGCAGACGGAACCGTGGCACAACAGCACCCGCGTCATCGGGCGCGCAGACGCTCACGAGCAGATCGCCGAGCTCAAACGCCAACCCGGCGGGGACATCTTGGTTTTCGGTAGCCGAACACTCTGGAACGACTTGCTGGCTGATGATCTGGTTGACGAACTGCACCTGATGATCGGCCCGGTCGTACTGGGCGGAGGCACGCCAATATTCGACGGCCAGCCGGCGGTTTCGCTCCGGCTCATCGACGTGCGCAGGTGGGACGGCTCAGAGAACCTCCTCGTCGTGTACGGAGTCAGCCGCAAGAATGCGTAACCGGACCGTTGACCGGACCGGGCGCCGCAACCGACGGGAAGCCGAGGTTCGACCTCTCCAGGTTCGATCCGGCGTACTTCGGTCGGCTCCGCGACCGTGTCACCGCCGCGGGCGACAAGGGCATCTACGTCGCCGTGATGCTCTTCGAGGGCTTCTGCCTGCATCTCAGCCCCCCGCCCGACAATTTCGTCAAGCAGTACGAGCAGCAGATGGGGTACGACAGGCACCCCGTCGGGATGACGATGCAGTACCCCGCCCCGGACCAGCGCAAGGTCAACGACCCGCTGTTCAACGGGCCGGCGGACTGGATCTCGCCCGGCTTCGACGACCACGTCGTCACCGCTCAGCCGGGCGACGCCCCATCTCCCGGCCGAGGGTTCACGGACCCGCCCGCAAACGACGGCGCCAAGGTCGTGATCACCGACACCGATTCCGCGCGCCGTTCGCGGCGGCCGGCCCTTGCGTGTTGCACCTGAAGAAGGTCGGCGCGGACCGATGAGCTGAAGACCGCCGCACCGGCACAAGCCCGGCACCGGCATCGAGGCGCTGCTCACCCGCGGGACGGCGCTAGGCGTTGGGGAGCACGACCAGCGGCCCCGGGGCCACCGCGGCGAGCGGCGCCGGGTCCGGCTCGGGCTCGGGCAGGGCCAGTGCCCCGGCGCCCGCGTGCGGCCGTGGCCGCCGGCGCGAGGACGCGCCCGCTCCCCCGCCCCGCCCGCGGTACACCAGCAGCCCGTTGACGGGGTCCGGCACGGCGTCCAGGGCGGCGCGCACGCTCGGCAGGTCACGAAAGACCTCCCACTGCCCGTCCTTGTCGAACGCGACCTCGAACACCACGCCCCAGCGGTGCTCGTGCCACACCCAGTCGACCGCGCCGTTCGAGATCGCCGACTCGATCAGCGACGAGCTGTAGGAATCCTTCCACCGAGCCGCGGAGAGCGCCCCGTGGAACGGCGTCCCATGGAACGGCGTCCCATGGAAAACCTCGATCGACCACCACTCCGCCATGATGCCTACGGTAACGCCGGAGACCCCGGCTGCCCAGGGAATTCCTCAGCCTGTGGCCAGGTTGTCCACAGACGCAGGCCAGCCCATTGCGCGCGACTGTCACCGCCTTCTATGGTCGGACCATGACCGACGCACTGCGCGCTGCGCCTCACCCAGCGCCAGCCTTCGACCTCGATCGCTTCCTCGAGCTGCCGCGGGTCTCCGGGCTGGCCCTCGCCCCTGACGGGCGCCGTCTGGTGGCCACCGTCGCCACGGTTGCACCCGACGGCAAGAAGTTCGTGACCGCACTGTGGGAGCTCGACCCCAGGGGCGTTCGGCGGCCTCGCCGGCTGACCCGCTCCGCGCCGGGAGAGAGCGGAGCGGCCTTCCTGCCGGACGGGTCGCTGCTGTTCACCTCGGCCCGGACGGACCCTGAGGCGCTGCCGGACGACGACGAGCCGGTGACCGCGCTGTGGCTGCTGCCGCCGGGCGGCGGCGAGGCGCGGCTGGTGGCCTCGGTCCCCGGCGGCATCACCGGCGTGCGGACGGCGCGCGAGGCCGGCACCGTGGCCTTCCTCGCCGACGTCTTCCCCGGGGCCGAGACCCTCGCGGAGGACCGCGAGACCGGCAAGGCGCGCGAGGACGCCGGCGTGAGCGCCGTGCTGTTCGAGTCCTACCCGGTCCGCTACTGGGACCACTACCTCGGCCCCCGCGAGCCGCGGCTGTTCGCCTCGCCGCCGCCGGATGCCGACCGGGGCCGCATCGAGCCGCTGCCGTCGCTCACGCCCACCCCCGGACGCGCCCTGGACGAGGCCAGCTTCTCGGTCACGCCCGACGGCGAGACGGTCGTGACCACCTGGCAGCCCGACGACGACGTGCGCAACCCGCGCACCCAGCTCGTGGCCGTCGACCCGCTCACCGCCGACCGGCGCGTGCTGCTCGACGACCCGGCGTCGTCGGTCGATGCCGTGGCCTGCTCCCCGGACGGGCGCTCGGTGGTGTGCCAGCGCGGCTGGCACGGCACGCCGGACGAGGCGCCGCGCGTCACCCTCTGGCTGGTCGACCTGGCCGGCGGTGCGGGCCGCGACCTGCTGCCGGGCTTCGACCTGTGGCCCCACCAGCCGGTGTGGACGCCGGACGGCGGCGCGGTCCTGTTCGCCGCCGACCAGGACGGGCGCACCCCGGTGTTCCGGGTCGAGGTGGGCGGCCCCGACGGCGGCCGCGTGACCCGGCTCAGCGCGGAGGGAACCTTCTCCGAGCTCTGCCCCGCCCCGGACGGCCGCCGGCTGTACGCGCTCCGTGCCAGCGTGTCCTCCCCGCCGCAGGCGGTCGCCCTCAACACCACCGGCGCCGACCAGCGGCCGGAGGGGCTGCCGACGCCGGGCCTGCCGCTCGAGGTGCCCGGCCGGCTCACCGAGGTCCGCACCAGCGCCGCCGACGGCGTGCCGCTGCGGGCCTGGCTGGTGCTGCCAGCGGAGGCCTCGCCCTCCAGCCCGGCGCCGCTGGTGACCTTCATCCACGGCGGCCCGCTCTCCTCCTGGTCGGGCTGGCACTGGCGCTGGAACCCCCAGGTGCTGGCGGCGCGCGGCTACGCGGTGCTGCTGCCCGACCCGGCGCTGTCGACCGGCTACGGCCAGGAGTTCGTCGGCCGTGGGCGGGGCCGCTGGGGAGCCGAGCCCTACGCCGACCTGATGGCGCTGATCGACGCCGCGGGCGCCAGGCCCGACGTCGACCAGACCCGCACGGCGGCCATGGGCGGGTCGTTCGGCGGGTACATGGCCAACTGGGTGGCCGGCCACACCGACCGCTTCCGCTGCATCGTGACCCACGCCAGCATCTGGTCGCTGGAGCAGTTCCGCGGGACCACCGACAGCGCGTCCTATTGGGAGCGTGAGTTCGGCCAGCCCGAGGAGGACCCCTCGCGCTACCGCGACCATTCGCCCGACCGGCACGCCGAGGCCGTCCGCACGCCCATGCTGGTGATCCACGGCGAGCGCGACTACCGCGTGCCGATCGGCGAGGCGCTGCGGCTGTGGACCGACCTCAAGCTCCGCGGGGTCGATGCCAAGTTCCTCTACTTCCCCGACGAGAGCCACTGGATCCTGCGGCCGTCCAACGCCCGGGTCTGGTACGAGACCGTGCTCGCCTTCCTGGACGAGCACGTCCTCGGCAAGGACTGGGTCCGGCCGAGCCTGCTGTGAGCCGGGCGATGCCAGGAGGAGGTGGGGGCCGTCACGCGCGCCGGCGGCGCACCCAGCTCACCCAGCTCACCCAGCTCACCCAGCTCGGGAAGCTCGGGAAGCTGGTCGCCCCGCACCACCACCGCCACCACGCGGCCGCCGCGGTCGATACCGCCATGGAGGCGAGCGCGCGCGGCATGCGCACGCTGCTGGTCTCGCTCGCCGTGCTCGGGCTCGCAGCGGTCGTGCAGGCGGTGGTCGCGGTGCTGTCCGGCTCGGTGGCGCTGCTCGGCGACACCCTGCACAACGCGGCGGACGCGCTCACCGCCGTCCCGCTCGCGGTCGCCTTCTGGTTCGGCCGGCGGCCCGCCACCCGCAGCTACACCTATGGCTTCGGCCGCGCCGAGGACCTCGCCGGCACGGCCGTGGTGCTGGCCATCGCCGTCTCCGCGACCGCGGCGGGCGTCGCCGCGGTGCGGCGGCTCCCCCACCCTGGCGGGGTCTCGCACCTTGCCGCGGTGGCGGCCGCCGCGCTGGTCGGCTTCCTCGGCAACGAACTGGTGGCCCGCCACCGGGTCCGCGTCGGCCGCGAGATCGGCTCGGCGGCGCTGGTGGCCGACGGGCTGCACGCCCGCACCGACGCGCTCACCTCGCTGGCGGTGCTGCTCGGCGCGGGCGGGGTGGCGCTCGGGCTCGACCTGGCGGACCCGCTGGTCGGGCTCGGCATCACCGTGGCGATCCTGGTGGTGCTGCGGGACGCCGCCCGCGAGGTCTACCGGCGGCTGATGGACGCGGTCGACCCGGACCTCGTCGACCGCGTGGAGGCGGTGCTGCGGGAGACCCCCGGCGTGCGCGAGGTGGGCCGCGTGCGCCTGCGCTGGATCGGGCACCAGCTCCGCGCCGAGTGCGAGGTGGTGGTCGACCGCGACCTCACGGTCGCGCGCGGTCACGAGATCGTCGAGGAGGCCCAGCACCGGCTGCTGCACGAGCTGCCGCGCCTGGCCGCCGCCCTGGTCCACGCCGACCCGGTCCCCCACGGCGGCGATCCTCACGAGCTGACCGCGCACCACCTGCTGCAGCGGGACCGCCGCTGAGGACCTCGTCGCCTACCCGCACACCCGCTTGGCGTACGGGTAGGGGTCGACCGCGGCGCCGCCGCCCGGGTGCACCTCGAAGTGCAGGTGCGGGGCGGTGTAGCGGGCGTCGCCGCTGTTGCCCACGTCGCCGATGTGCTGGCCGGCCCTGACCCGCGCGCCCTGCGGGACGGCGTAGCGGGACAGGTGCGCGTAGTAGTACTGGTTGCCGTCGTCCCCGTCCAGCCACAGGGTGATCCCGCCGAGGGTGTTGCTGTGCTCGCTGGAGATCACGCCGTCGGCGTAGGCCAGCTCCATGGCCCCGTACGGCGCCATGATGTCGACGCCCTGGTGGGTGCGGCCGCCGGGCCGGGGCGCGCCATAGGTGTCGACGTAGGAGTAGGGCGGCTCGACCGGGCAGGCATAGCGGTGCCCGTCGATGGTGACCACCGTCTGGGAGGGATAGGCCGCCTGCCCACCGGGGAGGCCCGCGAGCCGGTCGAGCAGGTCCCTGGCCTCCTGGAAGCGCTTGGCGAGCCGGCGCTGCTCGGCCCTGGCGCCGCCGAGCAGCCTGCGCACCCTGGCCTCCTGCACGGCCACGTCCCGGACGGCAGCGTCATAGGAGGCGCTGGCGGTCCGCGCGTCGGCGACCGTGTCGGTCTGCCTGCCGACCAGCAGCATGATGAACTCGGCCCGGTCCGGCACGTGGCCCGGGCTGGGGCCGAGCAGCGCATCCAGCATCGCGAGCCCGCCGGAGCGGTAGACCTCGGCGAGCTGGCCGTCGAGCGCCCGCCTGGCGGCGTCGAGCTCGCGCCGGGCGCGGCCGAGGCGCTCGCGGCCGTAGGCGAGCGCGTCTTGCAGCGCGGCCAGCTCCGTCTCGGTCTCGTCGAGCCGCGCGGCCGCGGCCTGCTGCTCGGCGCGCAGGGCCCTGACCCGCTGCCGGACGTCGTCGATGCGGCTGGCTCGCGCGGCGGGAGCCGTGCCCGCCAAAAGGGCGATCAGCAGGAGGCCGATCGAGGCCCGGCGCATCGGCAGGCGTCCTTCCGTTGGGGGCGGAGGAGCCCGGTCAGCCTCGCAGCAGACCAGGGGGGAGGGCGGTAGTGTAGCGGCGGTTGCGACGAGGAGGGAAATCGGCGCGTCAGCGTGCCAGGCGAGGAGCCGGCGCCGGCGCCGGCTCCTCGGCGGGGGCGTTGTCGGCCGGCAGGGTGGCGACGTCGCCCTCGGTGTCGGCCCAGACACGGCCGACGGCGATGCCGAACACGGCCTGGCCGTGGGAGAGGACGTCGATGACCTCCTCGCCCGAGTAGCACGCGTAGATGCGCTTGCCGTCCGACATCAGCGTGATGTCCGTGAGCCGCTTGCCGGCGGCCTCGCCGCGCAGGTAGCCGATGGCGTCGCGGATGCGCCGCAGCGACACGCCGGCGTCGAGCAGCCGCTTGATGATGCGCAGCTCCACCAGGTCGGTGAAGCCGTACAGCCGCTGGCTCCCCGACCCGTCCGCCGCCCGGACCGAGGGGGTGACCAGCTCGGTCCTGGCCCAGTAGTCGAGCTGCCTGTAGGTGATCCCGACGAGCGCGCAGACGGTCGGCCCGCGGTAGCCCGGCTCCACCGGGGTGGGGCGCGCGGCCATCGCAACCTCCTGGTCCGGGCGACGGAATTACAACCGTGTGATGTTCAGCCTAGAGCCGACGCTGAACCCCGTCAACGAGCACCACCGCCCTTTTCCGGCAGCCTTCGACGTTTGCGGGGCTCCCACGGCCCGGGTGGCGGCCGGCGGTGGCCTCTCTAGGGCCCTCCCGGGGCCTCCCTACTGCTGGAAGTCCTCAGGGCTGACCTGGTCCAGGAACTCGCGGAACTTCTCGACCTCGCGCTCCTCGTCGTCGCTCTTGATCAGGATCGACGCCTCGTTCAGCACGGTCTCCTCGGCGAAGATGGGCGTGTTGGACCGCACGGCGAGGGCGATCGCGTCGCTGGGCCGGCTCGACACCGAGTAGCCGGTGCCGTTCTGCCGCAGCTCGATCGTGGCGTAGAAGGTGCCTTCCTTGAGCTCGGTGATGACCACCCGCTCGACCGCCACCACCAGCTCGTCGAGCAGGTTCTTCATCAGGTCGTGGGTGAGCGGGCGCTGCGTCGTCACACCCTGGAGCGCGAACGCGATCGCGGTCGCCTCGACATTGCCGATCCAGATCGGCAGGAACCGCTCACCGTCGCGTTCCTTGAGGAGCACGATCGGCGTCTGCGTAGGAAGCTCGATCCGGACGCCTACGAGGGTCAGCTCGACCACGCGCAACCCCCTCGAGCGTCGAATGTCCCTGCGCCCTGGCGGGCGCCTGCACCCTCAGAGGCTAGCATGCGCTACCAGCCGGCGCGACATACTCGGGCGTTCTGCACCAGCGTCCCCAGGGCGGCCTCGCCGTCCCGTGATCCCCCTCTCACCAGCCGAAACGCAAGGTGGCACCGGTCGCGCCGGGTCACGACGCGGGCCGGCGCAGGAACGGGTCGATCGCCGCCGGCTCCGATCCCGGCGCCACCAGCGCCGGCGCCAGGCTCGATACGGTCGCGGGGCCGAGGCCTGGTGCGGGCGCAACCCCTGGCGGGCCGAGCCGCAGCGGCGCCAGCGGCAGGCCGCCGGCCTGGACCCAGACGGTGGCGGGCGCGCCGGGCGGCGCCGCGCCCGGCCCGGCTGCGCTGCCGGCGGCCGGGGCGGCCACGGGGGCGAGCCGGGCCGGCGGGGCGAGCCGCAGCTCGTCGAGCAGGTCGCGGCGGACCAGCGCGTCCACGTCGGCCGTCACCTGGTAGGAGCGCGCCTGGCCGCCCGCCGTGGCGAGCGTCACCGCCTGGCCGCGCTGGGCCACGCTCACCCGGTCGAAGGCGTCGAAGCCGTACTCGAACAGCGCGCGCACGTCGGCGAACGCGTCCTGGGAGCCGAGCGCGACGGCCACCAGGCGGCGACCCCCGCGGCTGGCCGAGGCCACCAGGCAGCGCCCGGCGTCGCCGGTGAAGCCGGTCTTGCCGCCGACCGTCCAGGCGTACGAGCCGAGGAGCAGGTTGGTGCTGGCGAGCCTGCGCGCACGCTCCGGGCCGGGCAGGCGCGCCGTGCGCGTGGAGACCAGGGCGCGGAAGTCGGCGCGGCGCATGGCCGCCTCCCACAGGCGCGCCAGGTCCCGGGCGCTGGTGTGGTGCCCGGGCCGGTCGAGGCCGTAGGCCGTCACGTAGTGGGTGGCGTCCAGGCGCAGCTCGGCCGCCTTGCGGTTCATCCGCCGCACGAACGCCGCCTCGGAGCCGTCCACCGCGTCGGCCAGCGCCACGGCGGCGTCGTTGGCGCTCTTCACCAGCAGGCCGAGCAGGAGCTGGCGCACGGTCAGCCGCTCGCCCTGGCGCAGCTCGAGCGATTCCTCACCCACTCTGGTGGGCTCGGTGCCGATCACCTCGGTCCAGCTCTGGTCGAGCCGCTGGAGCGAGAGCAGGGCGGTCATCACCTTGGTGGTGGACGCCATCGCCCGGGGCTGCCGGGAGGCCCGCTCGAACAGCACCTGCCCGGTCTCCTCGTCGGCGAGCAGGGCGGCGCGGGCCCCGATGCGCGGCGGCGCGACCGTCGCCGGGAGCCCCCCCGCGCCGGCTGGAGCGGTCCCGGTCCCGGCGGCTGCGGTGCCGAACGCCCCGGGCGCCGCCGCGGGCTGCGCGCCCAACGCTCCTGGCGCGGCCAGGAAGGCCGCCGGCCCGCCGGCCGTCGCGCGGGAGGGGTTGGGCTGGGGCTGCGCGAGCGCCGCGGCCGGCGCGGCGCCGCTCGACAGCGCCACCCCCACCAGGAGCGCGGCGGCCGCTCCCAGCCTGGCGAGCCGCCTCACCGGGTACCGTCGACGATGCCGCCCACGGCGGTGCGCAGGGCGAGGTTGCGCATGCGGCCGCCGAGGTCGGCCAGGGCCTCGAGGGTCTCGCGCGCCCTGCCGCGCGCCTCGGGGTTGCGCTGGCGCACCAGCGGCGCCACGACCTGCTCGAACAGCGAGGCCTCGCGCTCGGCGAAGGTCTTGTACATGCGCAGGTGGCGCGCTTGGAGGCCGTACTCCGCCAGGTCCCGGGCCAGCCGCAGCAGCAGCAGGTCGTCGCCGTTGTACCAGCTTCCCCGCTCGCCGGTGCCTCGCGGGCTGACCAGGCCGAACGACTCGAGCTCGGCGAGGTGCTCGACGCTGGCGCCGGCGGCGCGGCACAGCTCGTCGCGGGTGAAGTGCGCCTCGGAGGGCGGCGCGCCGAGCAGCCCGGCCGCGGTGGACGGGTCCAGCGCGGGGGCGGCGGGCCGCTGCTGCCTGCGGGGCGGCCGCGCCGGCTCCGGGGCCCGCGTCGCGTCGGAGCTTCGCGGCCCGCCCTTGGCGTACAGCCCGCCGACCGCCTCCAGGTCCGCCAGCCGCTGGCGGATGACCCGCAGCGGCAGGTACTGGTCGCGCTGTGCCCGCAGCACGAACCGGAGCCGCGCCACGTCGTCCTCGGAGAACATGCGGTAGCCGGAGGCGGAGCGGTCCGGCCGCACCAGCCCGGCGCCCTCGAGGAACCGGATCTTCGAGACGGTGATGTCGGAGAACTCCGGCTTGAGGATGGCGAGCACCTCACCGATGCTCATGGTTCCGGTGCTCATGGTTCCGGCCGAGCTCGACGACCCGGCACGCCTCCCCGCATGCTCGCTCTGCCCGGAGGCTCCCCCCTCCCCGCCGCCGGCGGCGCGACCCGCCGGCGGCGGCGGTGCCCTGCGCTCGACCTCCCCCATCACGACACCTACCCGGCCCCCCCGGAGCGCGGCCCCGACGCCGGGCCCGGACCAGCCGCCCCCGGTCGTCCCGCCGCGAAGAATACCAGCTTGAACTTGCCGATCTGCAGCTCCTCGCCACCGATCAGGTCGCCCTCCTCGACCCGTTCCCGGTTGAGGTAGGTGCCGTTCAGCGAGCCGACGTCATGGACGGTGAAGCTGCCGCGGTTGCCGCGCCGGATCTCGGCGTGCCGGCGGGACACGGTGATGTCGTCGAGGAAGATGTCCGACTCGGGATGCCGGCCCACGGTCACGACGTCCTTGTCGAGCAGGAAGCGGCTGCCGGCGTTGGGGCCCCGGCGGACCACCAGCATCGCGGTGCCGTCGCGCAGCTCCTCGACGGGGGCGGCGACCTCTTCCTCGACCTCAGCTTCGAGGTCCTGCGCGGCGAGGCTGATGGTGGTGGTCGAGTCGTCAGGGGACGACACCAGCGCGGCCCCACAATTCGCGCAGAAGTGGGCCCCCTCGGGGTTCTTGTGACCGCACTGAGTGCAGAACATACTGCCCTCCGGGCTTTGGGCTCCGATGACCAGCCGCCTCGGGTCCTGCCCTGCGCGGCGCTATTTGGAGGCTGACTGTAGAGGACCGGTGGAAACAGGGTCAACGTACACGCTGCGGTCGAGATCGGGCCCAGGGACGTCGGCTTCCGTCCCGACCGGAGGGTCGCCTGGTCAGCTCTCGGCTACCAGCTTACTGTAGGCCTCCCCGTTCATGAGCCCCTCGGCCGCGCCGGTGACCTCGACCACCACCAGCCAGCCGCGCCCATATGGGTCGGAGTTGATGATCTCGGGATTCTTGTCGAGGTCGGCGTTCCGGTCGACGATCGTGCCCGACACCGGGCTGTAGATGTCGGAGACCGATTTGGTGGACTCGACCTCGCCGAAGCGCTCCCCGGCGGTCACCGCGGTGCCCGCCGGGGGGATGTCGACGTACACGATGTCACCGAGCGCCTCCTGGGCGTAGTCGGTGATCCCGATGGTGGCGCGGTCGCCCTCGATCCGCGCCCACTCGTGCTCGCGGGTGTACTTCAGGTCCTCCGGATACATCGCAGCGCGCCGTTCCTTTCGTGCCTTGCCGTGCGGGACCTTCGTCGCGGGGCAAGGGTGGGTGCCGAAGGTGCTGAGCGGGCCCTAGCCAAGCACAGCTCCGCCGCGCGTGCCAGTGCCTGCGGGCTTGCCCGTGCCACGGCGGACGATGCGCGGCCAGGGGACGTAGTTGGACACGAACTGGTCGCGGCGCACCACCCTGCCGTCCCTGGTGACCGTCCGGAACACGGTGACGTCGAACCCGGACGACCCCTGCTCGTCCACCACCTCGGTGCCCTTCGGCAGCGAGGGGTCGTCCTCGAACCTGGTCGTGGGGCTGCGGAAGTTCCGCGCCGGCGAGGTGCTGAGCGAGACCTTGTCGCCCCTGGGCGTGGACCACAGCGTGAACGTGAGGCTCGACGTGGTCCAGCTCGAGGTGACGTAGATCCCGTAGGGCGAGTCGTTGCGGAACTTCAGGTCGGTGTCCGGCCAGTTCAGGGTCGCGTCCCGGCCGAGCGGGTAGTGGCTGATGTGCAGGCTGTGGTTGCGGCGCTCGAGCACCGGCAGCCCGGCCTCGAGCACGGTGTTGAACATCGTGGTCCCGGCCTGGCAGACGCCGCCTCCGAGACCGTCGACCAGCTCGCCGTTCACGATCACGTGGGCGGTGCGGTAGCCCTTGGCCGCGGTGCGCTCGCCGGTCGCGGCGTTCATCGAGAACACCTCGCCGGGCAGGACCAGCCGGTGGTTCACGGAAGCGGCGATCAGCCCGATGTTGTGGACGCGCGGCGCGTCGGCCGCGCTGAAGCTGGTGGTGAAGGTGGAGAGGACCTCCCTGACGCCGAGCGCGCGGGCTCTGGCCGTGGTGAGCCGCGGCTGGGTGGGGGCCAGGGGCAGCGCGACCACACGGTCCGGGCCGCTGCGCGCCGCCACCGCCAGCAGCCCGGCGGCGGCCCGGCGGGCCTGGACCACCGTGCCGACGACCGCGGGCACCACTTCGATCCTGGAGCCCGCGGTGCGGAAGCCGGCGTCGCGAGCGGTGGTGTAGGCGAAGGGCGCCGTGCGGCGCAGCAGCCGGTCGAGTCCCTGCTCGTCGAGGCCGACGACCAGCTTGCCGCCGGCCTCCTCGGACTCGACGAGCGGCGCGAGCTCGGCCGGGGCGAGCCGCGCCCGCCCACCGCTCGGCACGGTGACGGTGACGGGCTCCCGGAGCAGGCCGCGCGCCTGGGCCAGGGCGGCGGTGGCGGCCTGCGGGCCGATGCTCGGCCGGCGCTCGGTCAGTGGCAGGTCGACCCGGGCGCCGGCGGGCGCCGCGGCGGTCAGCGCGGTCCTGGCCGCCGCGGGGTCCACGGCCAGCCCGGGGCGACCGGCCACCAGGTCGACGGTCGGGCTGGCGCCGCCGCGCACCCGCAGCGTGGGCTCGCGGCTCGGGCGGCCGGTCCGGCGGTCCAGGCGGGCGAGCAGGCGGGACAGGACCGCGGGGTCGACGCGGGCGCGCCAGGGCACGTCGACCCCCTGTGTCCAGGCGAGCAGCCGGCGCCCGTCCAGGGGGCCCCGGCGGCCGACCGCCAGCGCGGCCGCCACCGTCCCCTGGACGTCCAGCTCGACCCCGGCCTGGGCCCTGGTCAGGGCGACGCTCGCCGCGCCGGCTCTGACCTCGGTCCGCCGCGTCCCGATCGCGCCGGCGACCGCCTGGAGCCGCACGGCGGCGGCCGACGGGGTCAGGCCGGACAGGTCCACGCCGGCGACCGTCACGCCATGGCGGACGCGCCCGGCCGCTACCGCGCCGTCGGCCCCGACCAGGCCGGCGGCCAGGCCGAGGACGATGCCAATGGCGAGCAGCGGGCCGGGAACGTCGCGCACGCGCCGGCGGAGGCCGGTGAGCGGCGCGGCAAGTGCGTCGGCGACCGCGATGGCCAGCTCCCTTTTCCGTCTAGAGCAGGACAACCCGCGAGAGATTACGGTCGCCCGCCCGCGCTCGGCAACTCGCGCGGTCGCCCCTTGCTGCGTCGCCGCTCAGTCGCTGTCGATCGCGCTCCGGACAAGGGCCTCGTACCCGTCGGCGAGCCGGTCGGCGGCGGCGATGGTGCGGGACTCCGCCCACAGGTGGGTGACCGGCTCCACCCTGTCCGGGAGCACCAGCACCCAGTCGTCGGCCCGCGGGTCGCCTCCCGGGGGCTCCGGAGGCGGAGCGTGGAAGACCTTGATGCCGTCGGTGTCGTCGACCGGCCGGTCCTTGGCCGCCTCCACGACCTGGCGCATGACCGCGCCCTTGCGCTCCCACGGGGTGGGGACCTCCCGCCGCGCCACGCTCGCCTCCGGCAGGGCGGCGACCGCCCTGGCCAGCCCGGTCTCCTCGGTCGCCAGCAGCTCCAGCAGCTTGCCGAAGGCGAGCAGCCCGTCGAAGGTGGGGTGCAGGCACGGGAACACGCAGCCGCCGTCCTCCGCGCCGGCGAAGAGCACGCCCTCCTGCTGGGCCGCGCGCGCCACGGCGCTGGCGGCCAGCTTGGTGCCGACCACGCGGCGGCCGTGCTTGGCGGCGAGCTCGGCCGCCCAGCGGGTGGTGGAAACCGGCAGGGCGATGTCGCCAGGCTCTCCGGAGCGGGCCACGAGGTCGACGTACAGCAGCAGGGCGCGGTCGGGCGCGAGCACCCTGCCGTCCTCGTCGACAAGGGTGAGGCGCTCGCCGACCGGGTCGAAGCGCACGCCCAGGTCCGCCCGTGACGCGGTGACCAGCCGGGCCAGGCGCTCGAGGTCCTGGCGCTCCTGGCTCGCCTCGCTCGCCGCCCGCGCCTCGTCGAGCTGGCCGTTCATGGTCAGCGTGTTGTCGAGCCCAAGGCGCGGCAGCAGGTGCGGGAGCACCTGCACGGAGGTGCCGCCGCCCGCGTCGATCACCAGCTTGAAGCCACGCGCCCGCACCGCGCCCACGTCGATGCAGTCGAGCAGCGCCGCCGTGTAGAGCTCGATCGAGCGCGGCGGGTAGCGCAGCTCGCCCATCTCGCGGCCGAAGGCGCGCCGGAACTCCTCGCGGTTGTAGGTGCGCTCGACCTTGCGCCTGGCGCCCCCGTCCAGGTCGCAGCCGTCGTCGGCGAAGATCGCCAGCTCGATCGACTGGCTGTCACGGGGGGAGGTGCGCACGTACATGCCACCGGAGGTGCCCGCCTTGGTGGCCGCGAACCGCACCGCCGGCGCCGGTGCGAGCTCGAGGTCCGCGCAGGTCACGCCGGTGGAGTTGAGCCCGGCGACCAGCGCCCGCTTGAACGCCCGCGAGACCCGGCTGGTGTCACGGCCGAGCGTCACTCTCGACCCCTTCTTGAGGGTCGAGCCGAACGCCATGGCCACCCGGAGCGCCCGCTCGGGGGTCACGTCGACGTTGGCGAGGCCGCTGACGCCGTGCTCGTCGAACAGGGAGCGGGTGCCCCGGCCCTCCCAGATGATCGACTTGGTCACGGTCGCGCCGGGCTCGACCGTCTTGAACGGGTAGATCTTCACGTTAGGTTGAAGAATTGCGCCGTGCCCGATGTCGGCGTTGTCGCCCACGACCGCCCCGTCCTCGACCCGTCCGCCGCGCTTGACGTCCGCGCTGCGCCCGACCACGCAGCCGCGCAGGCTCGCTCCCGGGCCGATGTAGGCGTTGTCGTGGACGATCGCCCGGTGCAGGACGGCGCCGCTCTTCACCACCACGCCCGAGCCGATCACGGTGTACTCGCGCAGGTGGGCGCTGCCCTCCACCTTGGCGAAGTCGCCGATCAGCACGGGGCCGTCCAGGCGGGCGTCGGGGTCGACCTCGGCGCCCTCGCCGAGCCACAGCCCCGGGCGCAGCTCGAAGCCGGGGATCTCGAGGCGCACGCGCCGGTCGAGGATGTCCTGGTGCGCCCGCATGTACGCCTCGAGGTTGCCGACGTCCTCCCAGTAGCCGTCGACCACGAACCCGTAGAGCGGCGCGCCGTGGTCGAGCAGCTCGGGAAAGATGTCCCCGGAGAAGTCGGACGGCCCGTCCGGGATGTGGTCGAAGATCTCCGGCTCGATCACGTAGATGCCGGTGTTGATGGTGTCGGAGAAGACCTGGCCCCAGTGCGGCTTCTCGAGGAACCGCTCGATGCGGCCGTCCTCGCCGGTGATCACGATGCCGAACTCCAGCGGGTTGTCCATGCGCTTCAGCGCCACCGTGACCACGGCGCCGCTGCGGCGGTGGAAGGCGACGAGCTCGCCGAGGTCGACGTCGGTGAGCGCGTCCCCGGAGATGACCAGGAAGGTGTCGTCGAGCTGCTCGGCCGCGTTCTTGACGCTGCCGGCGGTCCCCAGCGGCGTGGTCTCGGTCGCGTAGGTGAGGTCGACGCCCATGTCGGAGCCGTCGCCGAAGTAGTTGCGCACCTGGCTCGCGAGGAACTGGACCGTGACGACGATGTCCTTGAAACCATGATTGAAGACGTGCCGGACGATATGCTCCACCATCGGGCGGTTGCCGAGCGGCAGCATGGGCTTGGGCTGATTGGCGGTGAGGGGCCGCAGGCGCGTTCCCTCCCCACCGGCCATGATCACTGCTTTCATTTGATGAGCTCCTCGTAGGTGGCGTCGCTCCCGGGAGCGCCCCCTTTGGGTTCCCCCCGGAGCCCTCCGTCACCCCGCAAGCGACCTCGGCGTTCGAGCCAGCCGCTACGTCCGGGCACGCGCGCGCCGGGCGAGCCCATCCAGAGCCATTCTGACGTACACCCCGCCGGCTACGTAATAGAGGACGACTCCGAGCCAGAGCAGCACGACGCCGAGCGCGTGCGCCGCGCCCGCGACCACCCAGCTCGTCTCGCCCATCACCAGCAGCGGCAGGGCGCAGAGCAGGTCGAAGGTGGCCGCCTTGCCGACCCACACGACCTCGGGGGGCCGGACCCCGCGGCGCTGCAGCACCGGCCAGCCCCCCAGCAGCACGAGGTCGCGGGCGACCAGCAGCGCCACCGCCGGCCACGGCAGCACCGAGCGCAGCAGCAGCGCGACCGCCACGGAGGCGATCAGCAGGCGGTCGGCGAAGGGGTCGAGCAGCTCGCCGACCCTGCTCACCTGGCCGAGGCGCCTGGCCAGCCAGCCGTCGACCCAGTCGGTGGCTCCCACGACGGCGGTGAGCACCAGGCCCGCGCCGTAGTGCGCGCTCGCCAGCAGCCACGCGCAGACCGGCATCAGCAGCAGGCGGGCCAGCGAGATCGCGTTCGGGGCGGTCACGACAGCGCTCGACGGCGTCGGCGTGGTCCCACGCTTTCCCGCGTCTGCCTCGACCGGGGCGGCCCTGGAACCGTCCGGGGGGGTCGGCTCACCAGCTCGGCTCATGCAAGGAGCGTAGCCGACCGCGCCCACCCGCGCCGGACGCATCCGAGGGGTTCCAGACGTTCCGGGACCGGCAGGCCGGGCGCCCGGCTCATCCGCCGGTCGGTGCCCGGTCCGTTCCTCTGGTCGGGACGAGGGGATTCGAACCCCTGGCCTTCGGACCCCCAGTCCGACGCGCTAACCAAGCTGCGCCACGTCCCGGAATGACCCGAGCGGCAGGCGCACCAGCCCACGACTGCCAGCCTGCGCACCGCTCAGCGCGCACAGCCTACCACGCCCGGACAACGTCTCAGCGGGCCCGACCGCCTGCGGCCACGACCACCGGAGGCCGCTACCGCCTGGCCCGCTCCGTGGTCCTGACCCGGTCGACCAGCCGCAGGGGCGTGCCCTGGAACCCGAATGCGCGCCGCAGGTCGTGCTCCAGGTAGCGGCGGTAGGCGGGGGCCAGCGTGCCGGTGGTGAAGAAGACGAACTCGGGCGGGTCGACCCTGGCCTGGGTGACGTAGCGGACCTTGACGGAGCGGCCGCGCGCCGGTGGCGGCGGGGTCCGCCCGCTGGCCTGCTCGAGCCAGCGGTTCAGGGCGGCGGTGGGCACGCGCTGGCCACGCTGGGCCAGCACCGCGTCGATGTGCCGCCAGAGCTTGTCGACGTTGCGCCCGGTCAGGGCGGAGGTGCGCAGCAGGGGCGCCCACTCGACGAAGTGCAGCCGGCGCTCCAGGTCGAGCGCGAACCGCTGGCGCGCCTCGTCGTCCATCAGGTCCCACTTGTTGGCGACCAGCACGACCGCGGCCCCTGCCTCCACGGCCCGGACCGCGACCTTCTGGTCCTGCTCGGTCACCCCCGTGGGCGCGTCGAGCACCAGCAGGGCCACGTCGGCCCGGTCGACCGCCTGGAAGCTGCGCACCAGCGCGAAGTAGTCGGCGCCCTCGGCGTGCTGGAACGAGCGGCGCATGCCGGCGGTGTCCACCACGCGGTAGCGGCGGTCGTGGTGGCCGATGACGGAGTCGACCGTGTCCCTGGTGGTGCCCGGGGCCGGGTCCACGATCGCCAGCTCGGCACCGGCCATGCGGTTGAGCAGGCTGGACTTGCCCACGTTGGGCCGCCCGACGATGGCCACGGCCGGCAGGTCCTGGTCGGCGCCGGCGGTGGCCGGCTCCGGGCCGAGCCGCTCCACCAGCGCGTCGAGCAGGTCGCCCGAGCCGCGGCCGTGCAGGCTGGACACTGCCAGCGGCTCGCCCAGGCCGAGCGACCACAGCACCCCGGTCTGCGGCTCGAGGCTGGTCGCGTCCACCTTGTTGGCGACCAGCAGGACGGGCACGTCGCTGCGGCGCAGCCGCTCGGCGATGGCCGCGTCCTCCTGGGTGATGCCGGTGGTGGCGTCCACCACGAACAGCAGCAGGTCCGCCTCGGCCATGGCCTGCTCCGCCTGCGCCACGACCCGTGCCTGCAGGCCGCTGGCCCGCGGCTCCCAGCCGCCCGTGTCCACCAGCTCGAAGCGGTGCCCTGCCCACTCCGCCGTGTAGGTCACGCGGTCCCTGGTCACGCCGGGCTCTTCCTGGGTGATCGCCGCGCGCCGCCCGAGGATCCGGTTCACCAGGGTGGACTTGCCGACGTTCGGGCGGCCCACGACGGCCACCCTCCTCGGCGGCGTGGCTCCAGGCGTCCCCGCCGCCTGGTCGCCTGGTCGGCTCATTGTGGATTCGGCTCCACGGTCCGCTCCCGGTCGATGCCGGCCACGAAGTCCCGCAGCACCTGGCCGAGGGCGTCGGTGGCGGCCCGGCGGCCGGCGCGGCCCTCCCCCAGGTCCAGGTCCTCGACCGGCTCCCCTACCACGATACGGACGGGCGATGCGAGCGGCAGCCAGCCGAAGCGGTGCCGCACCCGCTCGGTGCCGAAAATCGCCACCGGCAGGACCGGGCAGGGCTCCCGCAGGACGATGTACGCCAGCCCTGAACGGATGGTGGTGAAGCCGCCGTCGCCGCGGCGCCCCTCCGGGAACAGCCCGAGCACGCCGCCGCCCGAGACCACCGCCGAGCTCTGGCGCAGCGCCTCACGGTCGATGCTGCCCCGGTGCACCGGGATCTGCGCGATCAGGCGGAGGACCCAGCCGAGCGGCCCGACGAACAGCTCCGACTTGGCCATGAACGACACCGGTCGCTGGAGCGCGCTGGCCAGCAGCACCGGGTCCACGTTGCTGCGGTGGTTGGACGCGAGGACCGCCGGCCCGGCCGCCGGGACGTGCTCCGCGCCCTCGACGCGGATGCGGAACCAGAGCCGCATCAGCGGCTTCACCACCAGCGCGACGACGCGGTAGGCGCGGTAGGAGAGCGGCCGGCTCATCGTGCCCGTCTGGCGCGGGCCGCCTCCACCAGGCGCACGACGTCGGCGACCACGTCGTTGACCGGCCGGCCCGTCGAGTCGATCACCACGGCGTCCTCGCTCGCGCGGGTGGGCGAGGCCGCCCGGCTGGAGTCCAGGTGGTCGCGCAGCGCGACCTGCTCGGCGGACTCGACGGAGCTGCCGGCGCTCCCCCGGCGGCGGGCGCGCTCGGTGGGCGAGGCGGTGAGGAACACCTTCACGTCGGCGGTGGGCCACACCACCGTGCCGATGTCGCGCCCCTCCGCGACCACGCCGCCGCCCCCCATGACCGAGCGCTGCAGCGCGACGAGCCGCCGGCGCACGGCGGGCACCGCCGACACCGGGGAGACGGCCGCGTTGACCTCCTTGGAGCGCAGCTCCGGCCCGACCGGCACGCCGTCCAGCAGCACGCGGGCCACCGCGGCCGGGAGCGGGTCCAGCTCGATGGCGAGCCCGACGCTCCCGGCCGCCCGCGCCACGGCCTCCGGCTCGTCGACGGGCGTGCCCCGCCGCAGCAGCGCGAGCGTGAGCGCGCGGTAGGTCGCGCCGGTGTCGAGATAGCGCAGGCCGGTCCGCTCCGCGACGGAGCGGGCCACGGTGCTCTTGCCCGAGCCGGCCGGGCCGTCGATCGCGACGACCACGTCGCCGACCGGCCCCGTCCGCCCGTCGGCGGGCGGTGCCTGCCGCCCACCGGCCTTGGTCATGGTCACGCGGTCCTCCTGGAAGCGCCTTGCAGCGTGCTCGGAAAGGGGTCCCGCCGGGGTCGCCGGCACGGCCAAGAGTCTACCTGGCGGACGCGGGCAGCCCGCGGCTCACGGCGTGCCCGGGCGCGTCGCGGGTGCCTCGCCCTCGTGCGCGGTCCAGCCGGCGCCGGAGAGGGCGCCCAAGGCGGTGGCCAGCGTGTCGCGGCCGGCGACCCAGATGCGCAGGTTGCCGCTGCCGCCCTGCAGCTCGTGGTCGATGGTCAGGTCCTCGACGTTGACGCCGGAGGCGCCGAGGACGCGGAACACCGCGGCCAGGCTGCCCGGCCGGTCGGCGATGTGGACGACGAGCTCGCGCAGCCCGCGCGGCGACGCGCCCGGCTTGGTCGGCATGTGGAGCCGGGCGCTGCGCGCCTCGCCGAGGACGTCGCGGAGCCCCTCGCGGTCGCCGCTGGCCACGAGCTGGCGCAGCAGCGACAGGCGCTCGCCGAGCGCGTCCAGCGCGGCCACGATGCTGGGCGCGTTGGTGGCGCAGATGTCGACCCAGAGGTCCGGGTCGCTGGCCGCCACCCTGGTGGTGTCCCGGAACCCACTGGCGACCAGGCTGCGCAGGGCGGCCGGCGCCTGCACCCGCGCAACGGCGCCCATCAGCGCGGTCGCGGCGAGCTGCGGCAGGTGGCTGGCGAAGGCGACCACCTGGTCGTGGAGCTCGGGGTCCAGGATGAGGGGCCTGCCGCCGAGGGCCCGGACGAACCGGGTCATGCGCCGCAGGGCCGTGTGGTCGACGTGCGCGGCCGGAGTGAGCACCCAGGCCGCGCCGTGGAAGAGGTCCACGCGTGCCGCCTGGGCGCCGCGCTGCTCGGACCCGGCCATGGGGTGGCCCGGGACGACGCGCCCAAGATTTGTGGACAGGTTTGCAAGTTGCACGAGAAGGTGCGATTTGGTGCTGCCCACGTCGCTGAGGACCGCCGCCGGGTTGGCCACGTGGGCGCGGGCGAGCACTTCGGCCAGGGCCCGCACCGGGGTGGCGGCGACCACCAGGTCGGCGCCGTCGGCGGCCTCCTCCACGCAGTCCGCCCTGGCGGTGACGGCCTCGAGCCGGAAGGCGTCCCTGAGCTCCTGGCGGTCGGCGTCGACGCCGACGACCTCGGGCACGCCGGCGGCGCGCGCCGCCAGCCCCACCGAAGCGCCGAGCAGGCCGGTCCCGACGATTGCCAGGCGCCGTGGCCATCTCGGGGCGGTCGCCATCTCGCTCACGCTCGGGCGCCGCTCTGGCGCTGCCGCCGAGCCCGCTCGTCGACGTGGGGGTTCACCGGCTCCACTCCATGACGTCTCCTCACCAGGGTGCTTGGTCGATTTGCGGCTGTCAGAGCCCGGCCGCCCGATAGAGGCCGCGGACCTCCTCGGGGCGCAGGGGACGGTACTCGCCTGGGGCGAGCCCGGTCAGCCGCAGCGGACCGATGGCCGTGCGCACCAGCCGGCGCACGGGAGCGCCGACCGCCTCCAGCAGGCGGCGGACCTCCCGCTTGCGCCCCTCGACCATGACCACCTCGACCATCCGACGCCGGCCGGAGCCGGCCACCACCCGGGCCCGCTCGGCCCGGGCCGGACCGTCGTCGAGCTCGACGCCACGCTGGATGCGCGCCACCGCGGTCCCGGGCAGCCGCTCGACCTCTGCAAGGTACCGCTTGCGCACCTCGTAGCGCGGGTGGGTGAGCCGGTTCGCGAGCTCGCCGTCGTTGGTGAGCAGGACCAGCCCCTCGGTGTCCCGGTCCAGGCGCCCGACCGGGTAGACGCGAGGGTCCCCCGGGACGAGCTCGACCACGGTGGGCCGGCCCTGGGGGTCGTCGGCGGTGCTCACGACCCCGAGCGGCTTGTTCAGCATCCAGTACCGCAGCCGCTGGTCGAGCACGACCCGCGAGCCGTCGACCTCGACCCGGTCGCGGACCGTGTCCACCCGCCGTCCCATCTCCTGCACGACCACGCCGTCGACCGTCACCCTGCCGGCGCGGATCAGCTCCTCGACGGCCCGGCGCGAGCCGAGGCCCGCGCCGCTCAGGGCCTTGTTGAGCCTGGTGCCCGAGGCCTCCTCATTCGGCCCATTCGGCCCACTCGGCTCTGCCGCGGCGGCGCGCCGGGGCGTCACATCTGCTCCTGCAGGTCCAGGAGGTCCACGCTCTCGGGCAGGTAATCCTTGATCGGCGGGAGCTCGTCCAGGCTGTTCAGCCCGAGCTGCTCCAGGAACGCCGGAGTCGTGCCGTACAGGGTGGCCTGCCCGGGTCCCTCCTCGCGGCCGACCTCGTGGACCAGGCCGCGGGCGACCAGGGTGCGGAACACGCCGTCGACGTTGACCCCGCGCACCGCGGCCACCCGGTGGCGGGTCACCGGCTGGCGGTAGGCGACCACCGCCAGCGTCTCCAGGGCGGCGCGCGTGAGCCGGCTCCGCTGCCCGGCGCGCAGGTACGCCTCGACCACGTCCTTGGCGCCCGGGTGGGTGTAGAGGCGCCAGCCACCGGCCACCGCGCGGAGGACGAAGCCGCGGCCGTCGCGGGCGTACTCCCCGGCGAGCTCGGTCAGCATCGCCTCGACCTGGGTGAGGCGGGCGCCCACGAGCTCGGCCAGCGTCGCCGCCGGCGCCGGCTCGTCGGCGACCAGCAGGACCGCCTCGAGGTTGCGCCGGGTCCAGCCGCTGTCGTCGAGCTCGACGGCCTCGAGGGTCTCGTCGGACGGCCAGGCAGTCGCATCGGCCGCCGTCGGCCCCGCCGGGGGGGAGGGCGGGTCCACCGGAGTGGGCTGGTGGTCGCTGTCCGGGTCGGTCACACGGGCTCCTCGACGGTCAGGTCGGCGGTCTCTGCGTCGGCACGGCCGGTCCACCGGACCGTGATGGCGCCGAAGGTAGCGCTCTGCTCCAGCTCGATCAACGAGCGCTTGTACAGCTCGAGCAGGGCGAGGAAGCCGATCACGACGTCGATGGCGGGCGTGTCCCGGCCCAGCAGCGACTCGAACGTGGTCGGGCCCTGGTCCCGCAGCCGCGCCGCCAGCTCGGTCACGGCCTCGCTGACCGTGAGCCTCGGCGGGGCGATGTGGGTGGTGTTGACCTCCGGTGCCGGCGCGGGCGTGAAGGCGGCGGCCGCGAGCCGCACCAGGTCCTCGGGGCGCACGCCGGTGAGAAGGTTGGGGGCGATGCGCTCGAGCAGGTCCTCGGCCCCGACGCGACGGGGCACGTAGGCCGCCTGCTGGTGCAGGCGCGCGCCGAACAGCTCGGCCACCTGCTTGTAGGCCCGGTACTGCAGGAGCCTGGCGAACAGCAGGTCGCGCTCCTCGAGCAGCGCCTGGACCTCGTCGTCCTCACCGTCGGCGCTGGGCAGCAGGCGGGCGGCCTTGAGCTCGAGCAGGGTGGCGGCGACCACCAGGAACTCCGTGGCGACCTCGAGGTTCAGCTCCTGGATGCGCTTGATCTCCGCCAGGTACTCCTCGGTGATCCGGGACAGCGAGACCTGCCAGATATCGACCTGCTGGCGCGCGATGAGGTGGAGGAGCAGGTCGAACGGCCCCTCGAACACCTCGGTCCTGACGACGTAATCCATGTGCCGGCGCTCAGAAGTCGAAGCCGACCAGCCGGTAGATGAAGCGGACGACTGTCTCGAAGAAGGGGGTCAGCACGCCTGGGGCCAGGATCAGCAGCGCAAGGAGGATGAAGATCCCGTACTGGTCGAGGAAGTAGACGATCCCCTGCCGCCGGGCCGGCAGCACGATCGACAGCAGCCGCGAGCCGTCCAGCGGCGGGATCGGCACCAGGTTGAACACGCCGAGCACCACGTTGAGGCTCACCAGCGTCTGCAGCAGCAGCAGCGTGAACTCACCGCTGCCCCGGTCCAGGAAGACGCGCAGGAGAAAGGCGCTGAGCAGGGCGAGCACGAAGTTGGACAGCGGGCCGGCCAAGCCGACCATGGCCGCGCCCGCCCGCTTGCTGCGGAGCTGGTAGGGGCTGAACTGCACCGGCTTGCCCCAGCCGAAGCCCGCCAGCACCAGCGCGATGCTGCCGAGCGGGTCCAGGTGGGCGATGGGATTGAGGGTCAGGCGCCCCTGCGACCGCGGCGTGCGGTCGCCCTGCGCGGTGGCGACCGCGGCATGGCTGAACTCGTGCACGGTGATGGCCACCACCACCGCGAAGATGAACGCGACGAACGCCTGCGGGTTGTCCCGCAGAAGGAACAGGGGCGAACCCACGCCAGAGCCTCCGGACGATGTCTCACGATAACGGGATCGGCGCAGTAACCAGTCAAGCGCCACTTGGCCGTCACCCTAGCACGGGCCTGGGCCGAAGGTGGCGACGGCCGGGCCGAGGTCAGCGGCCGATGACCCGGTGGACGAGCGGCGGCGCCGGCACGGGACGGTCGCTCCAGCGCAGCGCCCCCAGCAGCCGGGCGGCGGCGGCCTCGGCCGCGTCCTGCCGGCGTGCGGCCACCCGCCCGACCACCTGGCCGGCCGAGACCCGATCGCCGATCTTGACCGGCAGCTCGACCGCCACCGCCGGGTCGACCCGGTCCTGCTTGCGCTGCCGGCCGGCGCCCAGCGCCGTGGCCGCCCGCCCGACCGCCTCGGCGTCGACGGTCGCCAGCCAGCCGTCCACCGGGGCCGCGACGTCGCGCGACACCGGTGCGGTGGGCAGCAGCGAGAGATCGTCGACGACCCGCGGGTCGCCTCCCTGCGCGGCAACGAAGTCCCGGAACCGCTCCAGCCCGTCGCCGCGCCCGAGTGCCCGGCGAGCGCGCTCCCGCCCGGTCTGCGCATCGGGCACCACCCCTGCGAGCGCCGCGAGCTGCCCGGTCAACGTCAAGCAGAGGTCCAGCAGCCGGCCGCGGCGCTCGCCGCGCAGGACCTCGACCGCCTCGCGGACCTCCACGGCATTGCCGACCAGGTCACCGAGCGGCTGGGCCATGTCGCTCACGACCGCCGCGGTCCGTCGCCCCGCGGCGGTGCCGAGCTCCACGCAGAGCCGGGCGAGCTCGATCGCGCCGGTCGCGTCCTTCATGAACGCACCCGAGCCGGTCTTGACGTCCAGCAGGATGCAGCCTGCGCCGCCCGCCAGCTTCTTGCTCATCACGCTCGAAGCGATCAGGGCCGTGCTGGCGACCGTCGCGGTCACGTCGCGGAGCGCGTAGATCGCCTTGTCGGCAGGGACCAGGTCGGCGCTCTGCGCGGCCACCGCCAGCCCGACGCGCTCCACCTGCTCCAGCAGCTCCTCGGCGCTGCGCTCGACCCTGAGCCCCGGGATGGACTCGAGCTTGTCGAGCGTGCCGCCGGTGTGCCCCAGGCCGCGGCCGGACAGCTTGAGCATCTTCATGCCGAGCGCCGCCGCCAGCGGCCCGACCACCAGGGTGGTCCCGTCGGCCACGCCGCCGGTGGAGTGCTTGTCCACCGTCGGCCCCCCGAGCCGGCCGAGGTCGAGCTGCCGGCCCGAGGCCACCATCGCCTCGGTGAGCGCCTCCGCCTCGGCCCGGGAGAAGCCCTGCAGGTAGCCGGCCATGAGGAAGGCCGCCATCTGGTAGTCGGGCAGCTCGCCGCCGGCATAGGCGAGGACGAAGGCGCGCAGGTCGGCGGCTGCCACCTCGCCCCCGTCGCGCTTGCGCGCGATGACCTCGACCGCTGTCATGACGGAGCTCAGGGGGCCAGCTCGGCGGCGAACGAGCGGCCGGGCCCGACCGGGTCGACGCCGAAGAGGTCGGCCACGGTGGCGCCGAGGTCGGCGAAGGTCGCCCGGTCGGCCAGCCGGGTGCCGGCCGTGCCGCCAGGGCTGAAGGCCACCATCGGGACCAGCTCGCGGGTGTGGTCGGTGCCTGGCGCCGTGGGGTCGCAGCCGTGGTCGGCGGTGAGGAGCAGCCAGTCGCCGTCGCCCAGCTCGGCGACGACCTCGGGCAGGCGGGCGTCCAGCTCCTCCAGGCAGCGGGCGTAGCCGGCGACGTCCCGGCGGTGCCCGTAGAGCATGTCGAAATCGACCAGGTTGGTGAAGACCAGCGTGGGCGCCTCGGCCTCGCGCAGGAACCGCACGGTCGCGTCCAGCGAGGTCGGGTTGTCGCCGGTGTGGTCCGAGACGGCCAGGCCCCGCCCCGAGAAGATGTCCCCGATCTTGCCGACCCCGATGGTGCGCACGCCGGCCTTCTCGACCGCCTCCAGCACGGTCGGCCCGGCGGGCGGCAGCGCGTAATCGCGGCGCTCCTTTGTGCGGAAGAACGAGCCCGGCTCGCCGTCGAACGGCCGGGCGATCACGCGGCCGACCGCGTGGGGGCCGGTCAGCAGGCGTCGCGCCGTCTCGCACCATTCGTAGAGCAGCCCGAGCGGCACCACCCGCCTGTGGGCGGCGACCTGGAACACCGAGTCCGCCGACGTGTAGACGATCGGCTTGCCGGTGGCCAGGTGCTCGGCCCCGAGCTCCTTGACGATCTCGGTCCCGGACGCCGGCCTGTTGCCGAGCACGCCGCGCCCGATCGCGGCGCTGAAGGCTTCGACCACCTCGGGCGGGAAGCCGTCCGGGTAGGTGGGGAACGGCGCCGCCAGCACCACCCCCATCATCTCCCAGTGCCCGGTGGTGGTGTCCTTGCCCGCGGAGCGCTCGGCCATGCGCGCGACCACGCCGGCGGCCGGCTCCGCGGGCGGCACCCCGGCGGTCCCGGTGAGCCGTCCGAGCCCCCAGGAGCCGAGGTTCGGCAGCGCCAGCCCGCCGACCGCGGCGGCGGTGTGCGCGACGGTGTTGGCGCCCTCGTCGCCGTAGGCGGCCGCGTCCGGGGCGGCGCCGACCCCGAGCGAGTCGCAGACGATCACCGCGACGCGGCGCGGCATCAGCGCGCCCGCTTGCAGCTGATGCACAGGCGCGTGGCCGGCAGCGCCTCCAGGCGCTCCTCGGGGATGGGCAGGCCGCACCTCTGGCAGAGGCCGTAGGTGCCGGCGTCCATGCGCCCGAGCGCGGCCTCCACCTCGCGCTGCGTGTCGCGCAGGCTCTTCACCAGCGTGAGGAGATTGACCCGCTCGGCCGTCGCCTGTCCCGCGTCGGCGAAGCCGTGCTCCAGCAGCGGGTCCTCGATGCCGTCGGCGTCGTGCCGGGCGCCGAGGTCCTGGAGCTGGCGCAGGAGCTCCCTCTGCTCGCCGGTGAGCCGCTCGCGTAGCGCATTCGTCGTCTGCTGGTCCATCGCGCCCTCCGTTGGTCAGCGGGTGCTGGCTCCAGGCTCCGGCTGGCGACCGGGCGCCAGTGCGCCCGCGGTCCCCAGCCGAGCCTCCCAGCACCGGAAATCGGGAACGTGCCTGCCTTCGCGGTTCCGGCCGTGCCCGGCAGACCACGGACACAGAGGTAAGAGTAAGTAGTTCAAGTAGGGAAGAAAGACTACAAGATCATTGTGCCGGTAGAGCCGGGCGTCGGGGAATGCCCCCCGCGCGCGGACGGGTGGCGCGGGGCGGCGGCCCGCGCCCGCGGATGGGCGCGCAGGTAGACCTCCCAGAGCCGCTCCTGTGTCACTCTGGTGTAGACCTGGGTGGTGGCGAGGCTCGCGTGCCCGAGCAGCTCCTGCACGCTGCGGATGTCCGCCCCGCCGGCGAGCAGGTGGGTCGCGAACGAGTGCCGCAGCACGTGCGGGGAGACCTCGGCCTCCAGCCCCGCGTGCCTGGCGTGGCGGCGCAGGATCTTCCAGCAGCCCTGGCGGGTCAGCCGCGTGCCCTGGGCGTTGAGGAACAGCGCCGGCCCGGAGCGACTGCTGGCCAGGGACGGCCGCCCGCGGACGAGATAGGACTCGAGCGCTCTGCACGCGGAACGGCCGAGCGGGACCAGCCGCTCCCTGGAGCCCTTGCCGAAGGCACGGACGAGGCCGTCCTCGAGGTCCACGTCGTCCACGTCCAGCCCGGTCGCCTCGCTCACGCGCAGCCCGGCCGCGTACAGGGTCTCGAGCAGGGCCCGGTCCCGCAGGGCCCTCGGGTCGCCGCCGGCGACCGCCTCCAGCAGCGCCTCGACCTGCTCGACCGACAGCGCCCTGGGCAGCGGGGAGGGCACCTTCGGGCTGCCGAGGTCGTGCGACGGGTCGCTGCCGGCCAGGCGCTCGCGGACCAGGAAGCGGTGGAAGCCCCGCACGGCCGCGAGGCTGCGGGCCACGCTGGAGGCACGGTACCGCGTGCCGACCCGGGTCTCCCCCGCTCGCAGCGCGCCCAGGAAGGCGACCAGGTCCTCCTCCTCGGCCCGGGTCGGGTCGTCGATCCCGGCCGCCGCCAGCCAGCCGGTGTACCGCTGGAGGTCGCGCCGGTAGGCGCTGAGCGTGTTGGCGGCGAGCCCGCGCTCGACCGCCAGGTAGTCGAGGAAGCGCCGCAGCGCCGCCCGGGCGGCGGGGCTGGCCGGCGCGCTCGGCACTCCGCCCTGGGCAGGCACGCGACCGGTGCCGTCCGAGGCGGCCACGGGCTCAGCGCTCCCCGCCGAGGTCGTCGAGGTCGCCGAGGTCGCCGACGACCGCCTCCATGGGCCGCCAGTCGAGGTCATGGGCCTCGGCGACCGGCTGGCTGGTCAGCTCGCCCCGGTAGACGTTCACGCCCCTGGCCAGGGCCTCGTCGCGGCGCACCGCCGCTTCCACCCCCAGACCGGCGATCTGCACCGCGTACGGCACGGTCACGTTGGTGAGCGCGTACGTGGAGGTGTGCGGCACCGCGCCCGGCATGTTGCCGACGCAGTAGTGCACCACCCCGTCCACCACGTAGGTCGGGTCCGAGTGCGTGGTCACGTGCGAGGTCTCGAAGCAGCCGCCCTGGTCGATGGAGATGTCCACCAGCACCGCCCCGGTCCGCATCCGGCCGACCAGCTCCCGCGACACCAGCCGGGGCGCCCGCGCGCCCGGGATCAGCACTGCCCCGATCACCAGGTCCGCCTGCACCACCAGCTCCTGGATCGTCCTGCGGGTCGAGACCAGCGTCATGATGCGGCCTTTGTGAATCGCGTCCACGTAACGCAGCTTGTCGACGTTGGTATCGACGAGCACCACCTCGGCTTCCATGCCGGCGGCGATCCAGGCGGCGTTCTGACCCGCCATGCCCCCGCCGAGCACCACCACCCTGGCGGCGGCGACCCCGCTGACGCCGCCCATCAGCACCCCGCGCCCACCCTGCTCGCGCTCCAGGAGGTGCGCGCCGACCTGCGGGGCCATGCGGCCGGCGACCTCGCTCATCGGCGCCAGCAGCGGCAGCCGGCCGCCGGGCAGCTCGACGGTCTCGTAGGCGACCGCGGTGACGCCGCTCTTGCACAGCGCCTCGGTCAGCTCCCGGCTGGCGGCCAGGTGCAGGTAGGTGAAGAGCACCTGTCCCGCCCGCAGTCGCTGGTACTCCTCGGGGATCGGCTCCTTGACCTTGAGGACGAGGTCGGCGCTCCCCCACAGCTCCTCCGGGTCGGCCACGATGCCGGCCCCGGCGCGGACGTACTCCTGGTCCGGGATGCTCGAGCCCGCACCGGCGTCGTGCTCTACAAGGACCTGATGGCCGGCGTCGACCAGCTCGTTCACGCCGACCGGGGTGATGGCGACCCGGTGCTCGTGGTCCTTCAGCTCGCGCGGGATCCCGACCTGCATGTGCGCGCCCCTTCCACTCACCGGCGAGCCCCCGTGACGGGGTCTCGCCGGACAGGCCTCCGTTGGCCCAGAACCCAAGTCTACGGGACTCCGGGCCCCTGGCCAGAGACCCTTTTGCCGGTTGGGGGCCGGCGGGCGACGCGGCGCTGCGGCGCGTCCGCGGGCGGCCGGCCGGACGGGTCCGGAGCCCACAGGCCGGCCCGCCAGAGCCCGTAGAGCGCCAGCGCGACCAGCGTCTTGGAGTCGCCGGGCGGCCTGCCGCTGGCCAGCGCCAGCGCCTCCTCGTAGCCGAGCCGGACCACCTCGAGGCCCGCCTCCTCCCAGTCGGGCTCGGGCGCGCGGCCGTCGATCGGGCGCACCCCCTCGGCGAGGAACAGGTCGACCACCTCGTCGCTCCACCCCGGGGTCGTGTAGAAGGTCGTGAGCCAGGTGAGCGTGCCGCCCTCGACCCGCAGCTCCTCGGCCAGCTCACGGCGCAGCGCGTCCTCGACGTGCTCGCCCTGGACGTCGTACTTGCCAGCGGGGACCTCGACCAGCCGGGCGCCGATCGCGTGGCGCCACTGGTCCACCAGCAGGACCCTGCCCTCGTCGTCGATGGCCAGGGCGGCGACCGCTCCGGGGTGCTCCACGACCTCGCGCGTGCCGGTGCGGCCGTCCGCGCTGGCGATCCGGTCCACGCGCACGTCCACGATGTGGCCGTGGAACGGCCGGCTGCGCTCCAGGACGCGGAACGGCGGGTCGGCGGCGTCGGGGTGGTGGCCCGCCGCGTCCGGCACGGTCAGGGGTGGCCGTCGGCCTGCTGGTGCGCTCCGTTCTCGCCCGCCGGCGCGCCGCCGCCCGCCGGGACGAACAGCCCCGCGCCGGACGACCCGTCGGCGTCCGGCGCGTGCACCAGCTCCCCGGCGGCGGCCGGCGCGGGTGCCGCGACCCCTGCCACGGCACCCGCCCCGCTCGCCCGCGCCGCCTCGCCCGGCGCGCGGCGCTGGGCGAAGCGGCCGCCGTCACGGGCGTCGGCCAGCGCGGCGGCCGCGCCGACGAACGCGCGGAACAGCGGGTGCGGCCGTGTCGGGCGGGAACGCAGCTCCGGGTGGAACTGGCCGGCCACGTAGAAGGGGTGGCCCTCCAGCTCGATGATCTCGACCAGGCGGCCGTCCGGGGAGGTGCCCGACATCACCAGGCCGGCTTCCTCGAGGCGGCGGCGGTAGCGGTTGTTGACCTCGTAGCGGTGCCGGTGCCGCTCGAACACCAGGCCGTCGCCGTAGGCGTGCTCCGCCCGGCTGCCCTTCTGCAGCCGGCACGGGTACAGGCCGAGCCGCATGGTGCCGCCCATGTCGGCCACGCCGCGCTGGTCGGGCAGCAGGTCGATCACCGGGTAGGGCGCCTCCCGGGCGAACTCGCTGGAGTTGGCGCCCGCCAGGCCGGCCAGGTTGCGGGCCACCTCGATGACCGCGCACTGCAGCCCGAGGCAGATGCCGAGGAAGGGCACCCGCCGCTCGCGGGCGAACCGGGCGGCCTCGATCTTGCCCTCGACCCCCCGCACGCCGAAGCCGCCGGGCACCAGCACGCCGTCGACCGTCTCGAGCACCGAGCGGCTGGCGGGGTCCTCGAGGTCGTCCGAGGCGACCCAGACGACCTCCACGTCGACCAGGTGGTGGAAGCCCGCGTGCTGGAGCGCCTGGATCACCGAGAGGTACGCGTCGGGCAGGTTGATGTACTTGCCGACCAGCGCGATCCGCACGGTGCGCCGCGGGCTGCGGATGCGCTCCACCAGGGCCCGCCACTCCTCCAGGTCCGGCGCCGCCGCCCTGCCCTCGAGGCGCAGGTGGCGGACCAGGTAGTCGTCCAGCCCCTCCTCGTGCAGCACCAGCGGGATCTCGTAGATCGACCCGGCGTCGGGCGCGCTGATGATGCCCTCGACGTCGACGTCGGAGAGCAGCGAGACCTTGCGCTTGAGCGCTTCCGTGATGGGCCGGTCGGTGCGGCAGACGATGGCGTCCGGCTGGATCCCCAGCGAGCGCAGCTCGCGCACGGAGTGCTGGGTGGGCTTGGTCTTCAGCTCGCCGGAGGGCGCGATGTAGGGGACCAGCGAGACGTGGCAGAAGAACACGTTCTCGCGGCCGATGTCGTGGCGGAGCTGGCGGATCGCCTCGAGGAAGGGCAGCGACTCGATGTCGCCGACGGTGCCGCCGACCTCGGTGATCACCACGTCGGCGTCCTCGGCCACGCGCAGGATGCGGGCCTTGATCTCGTTGGTGATGTGCGGGATGACCTGGACCGTGTCCCCGAGGAACTCTCCCCGGCGCTCGGCGGCGATCACGGTCTGGTAGACCGCGCCCGTGGTCACGTTGGAGTCCCTGTAGAGGTTCTCGTCGATGAAGCGCTCGTAGTGGCCGAGGTCAAGGTCGGTCTCGCAGCCGTCGTCGGTCACGAAGACCTCGCCGTGCTGGAACGGGTTCATCGTGCCCGGGTCCACGTTGATGTACGGGTCGAGCTTCTGCATGGTCACGCGCAGGCCGCGCGCCTTGAGCAGGCGACCGAGCGAGGCAGCGGTGAGACCCTTGCCGAGCGAGGACGCGACCCCGCCGGTCACGAAGATGTGCTTCGCCAACTTCGGTTGACCCCCTTGGGACCCTGCTGGGGGGTGCCGGGTGCTCACGCAACAGGCCACCCGGCCGATAGGGGTCCTCGGGGGGCCAGCCTACCACGCCGGCCCCCCGACCCGTGGGAGGCTGGGGGGTGTGCCGGATCCCACCCGATGCCGGCATAGTTCTGGTCATGCGCACGCCGCCCAGACGCATCACCAACCTCGCGCTCCTCGCGGCGCTGCTGGTGGCGTTCGCGACGGGCGCCGGGGCGGTCGCGGCCGGATCGCCGGGCGGGCGGTGGGTGGTGATCGCCCATGGCGTCGTCGGCGTGGCGGTCGTGCTGCTGACCCCGTGGAAGGCGGGGATCGTCCGGCGCGGCCTGCGGCGGGCCCGCCGCGGCCGGTGGGCCTCGTTGCTCCTCGCGGCGCTCGCCTCGACCGCCGTCCTCACCGGCCTGGGGCACGCCACCGGCCTGCTGCGGTCGGCCGGCGGGGTGCGGGGGATGTGGGTCCACGTCGGGGCCGCGCTCGCGCTGGCGCCCCTCGCGGTCTGGCACGTGGCCGCGCGGCCCGCCCGTCCCCGCAGGACCGACCTCTCGCGGCGGACGCTGCTGCGGGCGGGCGCGCTCGGCGCGGCTGCGGTCGGCGTCTACGTCGCGAACGCCTCGCTGGTTCGACTCGCCGGGCTGCCGGGCACGCGCCGCCGCTTCACGGGCTCGTACGAAACCGGCTCGTTCGATCCTGGCACGATGCCCAATACGATCTGGCTGGACGACTCACCGCCCGAGATCGACCCGGACACGTGGCGCCTTGTCGTCGCCGACGCCGACGGCGAGCGCAGGCTGTCGCTGGAGGACCTCGCGGCGTACGACGTGCGTCTCCGCGCGGTCCTGGACTGCACCGGAGGCTGGTACGCGGAGCAGGATTGGGCGGGCGTGCCTGTCTCGACCCTCGTGAGCAGCAGCGGCGGAGCGCGGAGCCTCCACGTCCGCTCGGTGACCGGCTACTGGATGCGGTTCCCCGTGGGTGACCTCGACCGGCTGCTGCTCGCCACCCGCGTCGGCGGGAAGCCGCTGTCCGCCGGGCACGGCTTCCCGCTCCGCCTCGTCGCCCCCGGCAGGCGAGGGTTCTGGTGGGTGAAATGGGTCGACCGGATCGAGCTGCAGGCCGCACCCTGGTGGCGGCAGCCGCCGTTCCCGCTCACCTGACCAGCTTCACGTCAGTGCCGGACCCGACGGCCGACTAGAAGGCGCCCCAGACGCCGGCGCGGCGGTAGCCGGCGACCATGGCCAGCCCAATCGCGAACTGGACCAGGCCGATGAACCCCTGGAACAGGACGTACCAGGTTGGGGCATCTGCCGCCAGGAACCCCATGAGCTGCAGAATGGCCACCGGCACGCGCAGCACGCCGGCCAGGAAGGCCACCATGACCAGCCAGAAGGTCCAGCGCCACCGCCGTAGCACCCCTGTCCCCAGCAGCGCGATGAAGGCAACGAGCGCGGCCAGGAAGGCAGGATCGCCGACTATAGGGCAAGTGACGTTAGCACCATCTGAAGATCTTGTGCAGCCATAGGAGACAACATCGCTGAAAGGCCCTCATAAGCGCAATATGACGGACTCTCGGATGGGAGGACCTGACTCACTCCGGACACCAACGGCTCTGCGTGCCCGACCCTGCGTTTACGACCGCACCGCGCCGCAGCGCAGCGGGCTGGGCGGGAGACCCGGGCGAGACGACGCCACTCAAAGCGAATGATCCGAACCATGCCACGACATGCGCCGGACGAGCCACCCCAGGCGCATCACTGCTCCCCTCGGCGGGCTTCCGGCCGTTCGAGCCGGGCATCAACTGTGCGCGGTCGCGCACCTCGATGATTACAGCAGCGTAAGGCCGTGCGCGGTCAGCGGGTCGAAGTCCTTGCGGTTGCGGGTGAGCAGCGGGAGTTGGTTGTGCGTGCAGCACGCGGCGATCCAGCAGTCATTGGCCGGCACCGGATGTCCGTCCAGCTCCGCCATCGCCCGGCAACCGCCCCCACTCGTACATGACCGGCACCAAGCAGTGGAGCAGCGTGAACCGGCCGGCGAAGGTGCGGATGCGGTCACGCTGCGCGGTGCCCCAGTTACGCTTGTGCGCCCACTTGGCCCACTCGGCGACCGTCACGAAGGTGAGGACCGGGATGTGGGTGGTGAGCGCCTGCCGCTCCTCCGGCTCGAGGTCCTGGCCTCGGAAGATGCGGCCGGCGACGTCGGTGTCGAGCACCATGCGGCGGGGTGCGGCCATGCCGGGTCCTGTCAGTCCCGGCGGCGCGTGTCGGCGAGGTCGGCGACGAAGTTGTCGAACTCCTCGTCGCTGCCCCACGGGTCATCGGTGCCGAGCGCGCGGAGTTGCTCCGGGGTGAGCGGGGCGGTGATGCGATCCGGGAGTGCCACCGGCTCATGGGCTCGGCGTCCGCGTGGGGCGCCAGCCGGCTGGGGTGCGGGCTCGGTCATGGCGCCTCCTTCCTCGCGATCGACTCGCCTCGCATCGACTCGCGCTCAGCATACATGGGGTGAGCTCGGGGCATCGACCTGACCTCAGCTTCTTGCGCGACAAGCGCCAGCAAGCACAGCGCCTTGCTGGCAGCGGCACGGTCGACCTCGGCCTGCCGAGGATTCGCCATGATTTCTGATGGGTTGGCGACCGCGCCGCAGCGCAGTCAAAACGCAGCTCCAGCCCGCCGCCCCGGGCAGTGACCGCACTCCCTACTCTGCCTTGCGGCCGAGCTCGTCGACCGCGCGCAACCAGCGGTTCTTCTCGATGACGTGGGAGAAGGAGACGCGCTCGCTGGCCGCCTGCAGCGCCACCAGCACGACGGCCAGCGCCCACAGCAGCCATCCCGGGCCGGTGGCGAGCAGGACGCCGACGACCGCGCCGAGCGCGTTCGCGCCGGCGTCCCCGAGCATGCCCCGTTCGCGGAGGTCGAGCGGCAATGTCCCGGCCGTCGCGCCCGCGAGCCCGGCCGACCAGGCCCCGGCGGTCGGCTCCAGCAGGCAGCCGACCACCCACAGCGGCAGGAACACCTTGGTGCAGCGGCCCGGCCGCAGGTCGAGCAGGTTGGCCAGGTTGGCGCTGGAGGCGATCACCACCGCCCCGACCAGCACGAGGTACCGGGGCCGGCCGGGCCCGACCGCCAGCGGGGCCACCACCAGCGCGGCGAGCACCCCGCCGAGCAGCTTCACCGCGCCGCCCGTGAGCCGGCCGTGGGCGAGCGCCAGGAGGTGCCCGCGGAAGCCGCGGCTCCCGTCGTCCTGGATCAGGTCGTCGAGCAGCCCGAGGAGGGCGAAGGCGAGGCCGGCCAGCACCGCGGCGACGCCCGCGCCGCTCGCGGGAATGCCGTTGCGGACCGCCCAGGCCGGTGCCAGACCGCCGGCCAGCGCCAGCGGGGCGGCCCAGGCGAGCAGGCCGACCGCCAGCACCACCCCGAGCCCGGCCACGACCATGTGCTGGCGGTAGTTGACCCTGGCCAGATTGGTCACAGCGAGCGCGTGCAGCAACTGCGGCCCGGCCCAGCGGCCCACGGCGAAGCCGACCAGCACGCCGACCAGCGCGGCGAGCAACGGCCAGGTCTGCATCCTCAGGCACCTCCCGGTCGGCGCCGCCAGGCGTGACGGCGGGTCAGCTCGCGCGTGATGGCGCCCGCCTGGCGGCCCCGGTGCACGATGCCCGCCAGATCGCGCCCGGTGGCCGCGTGGCGCAGGTCCACCTCGACCTCGACCACGCGCAGGCCGGCGCGGAGCGCGTCCAGGGTCATGGCCACCTCCACGCCGAACCCCGGCGCGAACGGGATCAGCGCGGGCAGCTCCGACCAGCGCAGGGCACGCTGGCCGGAGAGCGGCTCCCCCATGCGCCGGCCGCTGACCCGCTCCATGCCCCAGCGGGCCAGGCCCATGGCCACGCCGAAGCCGCCGGCGCCGGGCTGGGGGGGCAGGTCCGCAACGACGACGTCGGCCTTGCCGGCGAGTACGGGCTCCAGCAGCACGTGCAGGCGGCCGGCGGTCTCGCCGAGGTCCGCGTCGGCGAGCAGCAGCGCCTCCGGCTCCGGGGTGAGGCCGTCGGCGACCCGCTCCATCAGCGCCGCCAGGCCGGCGTTGAGGGCGTCCCCCTTGCCGAAGTTGCGTGGCAGGTCCAGGCAGTGGGCCCCGGCCTCGAGCGCCCGCGCGGCGGTGGCGTCGGTGGAGCCGTCGCTCACCACCAGCACCTCGGCGACGTCCGCCAGCTTGCGCAGGGCGCTCACGGTCGCGCCCACCCGCTCGGCCTCGTTGCGGGCGGGCACCAGCGCGAGGGCGCCCACGCGCTCGGTCGGGCTCATAGCGCCACCTCCCCCGGGCTCCCCGCACCCCGTCCGGGGCTGCCCGCGCTCCTCCGGCTCGTCACGACGGCGATCCTTCCGGGAGCAGCCCCGTCGCCCGCTGCTTGAAGCCGTACTGGCCGGGGGGCTGGCTGGCGAGCTGCCCCGCGAGCGCGTCCACCAGGGCGACCTGCCCGTACACGGCGTCGACGTCGTCAACGCTGGACACCCGGCGGGTGACCTCCCTGTCGCCGCGGAGGACCTGGACCCACGAGGAGACGCCCGTGCCCGACTCGACCGCGGCCACCGGCGCCGGGGAGCGCGCCGAGAGCCGGTCGGCCAGCGGGACCAGGAAGGACTGGGGCGCCAGCGTGGTGGAGTTGTCGGTCGGGCCGATGATCACGAACAGCGACCCCGCTTTCGGGAAGACCTCGCCGCCGTCGCGCACCGGGCGTGGCAGGTCCGTGTCGGCGAAGAACTTGGCGTCGGACAGGCTGGTGATCATATCCTCCGCGCGGCCCTGGCCGTCCCTGGGCAGCTTGGCCGGCAGCGCGAGCCTGGTGGCGAGCCGCTCGGTCATGGCCGCCCGCAGCACGTCCGGCGTGCCGGTCGGCAGCAGGCCGAGGACCTGGCCGAGCCGGGTGCGGTCGTCCTCGGCGGCCAGGCTGACGCGGTCGCTCGCAAAGGTGATCCTGCCGTCCACGACCGCCCCGGCCGCCTGGAGCGCCTCGATGACCTTGGCGCGCGTGCCGTCGTCGACCCGGTCGGTGTCGACCAGCACCACCGAGCGGCCTTTCAGCTTGTTGTGCGCCAGCACCGGCAGCACCGCCTTGCCGAAGTCCTCGTAGTTTTTGACCTGGCCGTGCAGGGCGTTGTTCTCCGCCTGCGTCTGCTGGCTGGTCCTGCGCAGCAGCTCGCCGAGGGCGCGCTGGGTCTTCGCCGTGCCCTCGTTGAGCACGGTGCTGCCCACCACCATGCCGAGCGCCAGCGCCAGGAAGACGGCGACCAGCGACACGATGTGGTACCGCAGGTTGATCACACGAACCTCCGAGTCCACGTCCGGGTGGGCGGTCCGGTCGGTCGAGGGCCACCCTGGTGCTCCCCTAGAACAACGACACGAGCCGGTGCGCGAACACGCGCGCCAGCTCGAAGACAGTCTCCCAGACCTCGCGGAACGACGCGGACATCACCGTCACCACGAGCATGGCGACCAGGGCGGCGGCCACCAGCACCACCAGGTCGGCGCGGCGCACCCCCTGGCGGTACAGCCGGTTCACCCCCTTGGCGTCCACCAGCTTGGTGCCGACCTTGAGGCGGACCAGGAAGGTCGAGGCCATGCCGGCCCGCCCCTTGTCCAGGAAGTCGAGCATGCTGGCGTGGGTGCCGACCGCCACGATCAGGTCGCTGTCCGCCTCGTAGGCCAGCAGCATGGCCACGTCTTCGCTGGTGCCGGCGCCCGGGAGGATGCTCGCGTCCAGCTCCAGCCGCTCGATGCGCTCCCTGCCCGGCGCGCGCCCGTCCGGGTAGGCGTGCACCACGATCTCGGCGCCGCAGGCGAGCGCCTCGTTGGTGACCGAGTCCATGTCACCGAGAATGATGTCCGGCTTGAGGCCCGCCTCGAGCAGCGCGTCGGCGCCGCCGTCGACGCCGATCAGCACCGGCCGGAACTCGCTGATGTAGCCCCGCAGGGTCTCGAGGTCCTTCTTGTAGTCGTGGCCGCGCACCACCACCAGCACGTGCCGGTCGCGCAGCCGGGTCCGCAGCGGCGGCAGGTCGAGCCCCTCGAGCAGCAGGTCGCGGTCCCGCCGCACGTACGACAGCGTGTTGAGGGTGAAGTCCTCGAGGGCGCCGGCCAGGTTGTCCTTGGCCGCGTCGACCCGCTTGCGGACGTCCTCGGGCTCCAGCCACTGGCCGTGGGCGATCTCGGTCTCGCCGCGGTAGACCGTGCCGTCCCTGTCGATGCGGACCTGCTCGCCCTCGCCCAGGTCGAACACGGCCGGGCCGGCGCTGTCGAGCAGGGGGATGCCGGCGTCGACGAGGATCATCGGCCCGGGGTTGGGGTAGCGGCCGGACATGCTGGCGGCGGCGTTGACCACCGCCACCGGCCGCCGCTCCACCAGCGTCTCGGCCGCCACCCGGTCCAGGTCGATATGGTCGATCACGGCCACGTCGCCAGGGCGCAGCCGCTTGACCAGGTTCTTGGTGCGCTTGTCCTTGCGCACCGGGCCGACCACGCCGGCCTGCCCGGGCGTCCCGGGGTCCCGGCGCACGCGCCGGAACGGCAGGTGCAGGTACGCGAGCGCCCTCACGACCGCTCCCAGCCCACGGCCGCCCCACCGGTGCCCGCCTTGGCCCTGCTCGCCGCCGCCAGCAGCTCCTCGGCGTGCGCCTGGGCCAGGCCCGAGCCCTCCATGCCGGACAGCATGCGCGACAGCTCGGTCACCCGGCCCCCCGAGTCGAGCGCCCGCACGGCCGTGCTCGTCTGCCCGCCCGCCGAGTGCTTCTCGACCACGAAGTGCCGGTCGGCGTAGGCGGCGATCTGGGGCAGGTGGGTCACGACCAGCACCTGGTGGTGGCGGGCGAGCTGCGCGAGCCGCTGCCCGACGGCGGCGGCGGTGCGGCCGCCCACGCCCGCGTCGACCTCGTCGAACACCAGCGTGGGGGTGCGGTCGATCCCGGCGAGCACGACCCGCAGCGCCAGCATCACCCGGGACAGCTCGCCCCCGGAGGCAGCCTTGGCCAGCGGCCGCAGCGGCAGCCCGGGGTTGGCGGAGAGCTGGATCTCGGCCCGGTCGAGCCCCTGGTCGCCGGCGGCCAGGCGGCGCCCGCCGACCTCGAGACCGGCGGGGTCGGTGTCCTGCTCCACCGCGATGCGCAGCTCGGCATGGGGCATGGCCAGGTCGGTCAGCTCGGCCTGGACCGCCGCGGCCAGCTCGGCCGCCGCCTCCGCCCGCCGGGCCGACAGCGCGCCGCCGAGGTCCGAGAGCCTGGCGCGCAGCGTGGCCGCCTCGCTCTCGAGCGCCCCGGACCGCAGCGCGCCGCCCTCGAGCTCGGCCAGCCTCGCCGACGCGCGCTCGGCGTAGGCCAGCACCGCGGCCTCGTCCTCGCCGTACTTGCGCTGGAGGTCGCGGAGCAGCGCGATGCGGGCCTGCACCGCGTCGAGCCGCTCCGGGTCGACCAGCGCCCCCTCGGCGTAGGCGCGCAGCGACGAGGCGAGGTCGGTCACCTCGGCGGCCAGCCCCTCGGCCCGTGCCGCCAGCTCGCCGAGCGCCCGGTCATGGCGGCCAGGACCGGCCATCGCCCTGGCGGCGGCCCCGAGCGCGGTGCTCGCTCCCGCGTCCTGGTCGCCCTCGACGAGCTGCCAGGCGAGCACGGCCGCGTCCCGCAGGGCCTCGGCGTTGGCCAGGCGCTCGGCCTCGGCGTCCAGCTCCGCCAGCTCGCCCGCGCGCACGCTCGCGGCCTCGATCTCGTCGACCTGGTAGCGGAGCAGGTCGGCCTCGCGGGCGCGCTCCCTGGCGCGCGAGGCGAGCTCGTCCAGCTCGCGCACGACCGCCCTGAGCCGGCGCCAGCCGACGGCGAACTCCTCCCGGAGGGCCAGCACCTTGTCGCCGGCGAAGCGGTCGAGCAGCTCGCGCTGGACCGCCGGGCGCAGCAGGCGCTGGAGCTCGTACTGGCCGTGCACCTCGACAAGGGGCCGCACCACCTCGGCGACCGCCGCCACGGTGGTCATGCGACCCTGCAGATGGGCCCGGCTACGGCCCTCGGCCAGCACCTGGCGGGCGACCACGACCTCTCCCTCCTCGTCCTCGGCCCCGGCGGCGGTCAGCGCGGCGGCCACCTGGCCGTCGTCCCCCACCGCCAGGCGAGCCTCGACCATCGCTGCCGGCCGGCCGGCGCGGACCGCCCCCGGGTCCGCCCGGTCGCCCAGCAGCAGCGTCAGCGCGTCCACGACGATCGTCTTGCCCGCACCGGTCTCGCCCGTGAGGACGTTCAGCCCGGGCGACACCTCGAGCCGGGCGTCGTCGATGACCCCCAGATCGCGGATGTGCAGCTCTCCTAACATACCGATGGGATTTTAGCCGGCCGAGCACACGCTATCCGGCCGCCGTCCACAGGCACGCGCCACGGCCCGGTCACCCCTCGTGGTTGGTCATGGTCTCGCCGGCGTCGGCAAGACGGAACTTGGAGCGGACCAGGCTGTAGAAATCGGTGCTGGTGACGCGGACCAGCAGGGCGGGGTGGGAGCCGCGGCGGACCTCGACCAGGGTGCCGGGGTCCAGCTCGCGCACGGCGCGGCCGTCCACGCTCTCCACCACCCGCGGGCTCTCCGGCAGGACCTCGAGGCGCACCACCTCGTCCGGGTCCAGCACCAGCGAGCGGTTGAACACCATGTGCGGCGCGATCGAGGTGAGCAGCATCGCGTTCATCCGCGGCGACACGATCGGCCCGCCCGCCGAGAAGCTGTACGCGGTCGAGCCGGTCGGCGTCGCCACGATCAGCCCGTCAGCCGCGTAGCGCGCGAACAGCCCGTCCCCCACGTACAGCGCGACGGCGGCCATCCGCTCCTTTGGCGACTTCTCGAGCACCACGTCGTTGACGGCGAGATCCTCGGCGACGACTTCGCCACCCACGAGAATGCGCACCGACAGGGTGGTGCGCCGCTCCACCCAGGAGCGGCCGGCCCACACCGCCTCCAGGGCGTGGCCGAGCCGGTCGGGCTCCACTTCGGTGAGGAAGCCGAGCCGGCCCAGGTTCACTCCGAGCACCGGCACCTCGGCCTCCAGCACCAGCCCCAGCGCGCGGAGCAGCGTGCCGTCGCCGCCGAGCACGACCACCAGGTCGAGACCGTCGGGGAACTCGGCCGGCTCCACGCAGGGCACCTCCTGGCCGAGGCAGCCGCGCTCGTCGTTCAGGGTGCGCAGCTCCACGCCGCGCCCGGCCGCCCAGCCGGCGAGCTTCTTGCCGAGGTCGAGGACCGCGGGCCGGCCGGGGTGCACCACCGCGCCGACGCGGCGAGGCGGCGAGGAGCCGGTCACCGGGCCACCTCCGGGGCCGAGGGCCCGCCCCGGCGGGGCAGTGCGGCGGCCTCCTCGACGGCGGCGGCCAGCGCGGCCTCGTCCAGCGGACCGGCGCCCGCGCGCAGGTGCACGAACAGCTCGACGTTGCCGGACGGCCCGGGCAGCGGCGACGGGCACACCCCGGCCGCGCCCAGGCCGAGCTCTGCCGCGCCGGCCGCGACCGAGCGCACCGCGTCGGCCCAGGCGCGCGGGTCGCGCACCACCCCGCCCCTGCCGACCGCCTCCCTGCCCGCCTCGAACTGCGGCTTGACCAGCAGCACCAGCTCCCCGTCCGGCGCGGTCACCGCCGCAAGCGCCGGCAGCGCCAGCCGCAGCGAGATGAAGGACAGGTCCGCCACGGTCAGGTCGACCGCGCCGCCGGTCAGCTCCGGCCCCAGGAAGCGCACGTTGCACCCGTCGTGCACCTCCACGCGCGGGTCCTGGCGGAGCCTGGCGTCGAGCTGGCCGCGGCCGACGTCCACGGCCACGACCCGCGCGGCCCCCCGCTCGACAAGGACGTGGGTGAAGCCGCCGGCCGAGGCGCCCGCGTCCAGGCAGCGACGCCCGGCCACCTCCACCCCGAGGCGGTTCAGGGCGGGATCGAGCTTGTCGCCGCCGCGACTGGCCCAGCGCCGGCCACCCGAGGAGACCTCGATCGGCTCGGCCGGCGACACCATCCTGGAGGGCTTGGCCGCGATCGTCCCGGAGACCAGCACGCGGTCCGCGTGCACCGCCTCGGCGGCCGTCTCCCGGTTCGGCTCGAGCCCGCGGCGCACCAGCTCGCGGTCGAGTCGCACCCGCGCAGGCACGACCCGGGCTCCTACAGTCCCTCGAGCTGCCCGAGCTCTGCCAGCAGGACCCCGTTGGTGGCCTCGAACGCCTCCGGGTGCCGGCCGAGGTCGGTGTCGTCCAGCGCGGCCAGCGCGGCCTCCACCCGCTCGGAGAGGGGGCGGTCAGGCTCGCCGGAGGGAAGGGGAACGCTCACCCGCGCCTCCTTGCAAGGCATCCAGTCGGGCACCAGGTCGTAGCCGGGGCGGCAGTGTCCCGAGCCAGTACAGGGGCGTCCGGCAGGTCGTCGGACGTGGCGGCCGGCCGGGCTGGGTCCAGCCTACTCGCTCTGGCTGGTGTCCTGCTCGGCTCCGGTGGCACCGGGCTCGGCCGGGCTGGGCGGACTGGGCGGGGAGCTCTCGGTCGAGGCGCCGCGGGAGGCGCCGCGCGAGCCGGCGGAGGCACGGCGGCCGCCGCCGGAGGGGGTCCCGCCGGAGGGGGTCCCGCCGGACGCGGCCGCGGCGCCGCGGGTGCTCGTGCGCCGCGTGGTGGTCCGGCTCCCAGACCCCGCCGCCGCGCGGCCGCGCGGGGCGGCCCTCGACGCCGCCGGCCGCTCGGCCGCCTGCTCCAGCGCGCGAACCCGCTGCTGGAGGCGGGCGACCTCGTCCTTGGTCGCGATGCCGAGCCCGCCGAGCTGGCGCTTCACCTCGCGCTGGATGAGCCGGCCGACCGTCTCGCGGTTGCGCCGGGTGCGGCGGACGAGGTCCTCGGCGAACCGGCCCACCTGGCCCGACTGCAGCTCACCCTGTTTGGCGAGCAGCCCCGCAAGCCGCTCGGCACGGCTCTTCGTCGTCTCGGTTAGGCTCGACAGGGCTTGGAGGTACTGTTCACGGGCGTTCGCCACCTCGCCACCTCCGCACGCTTTCGAAAGAGTGGAACATCGGTCACATCGTGCATCATAGCGAGCACCAGCGGTCGGAGGGACGTGGGTCGGGGATGAGGAGAGCTGCGTGGCGACCAAGAGCGAGGTGAGCCGGGCCATCGAGCGGCTGATGGCCCGGCTGGACGGCAACGAGTCGAACGTCCGCACGGCCATACCGGGCCGCAAGGTGATGGGCTGCTACGTCCCGGACCTCGACGCGAGCTGGTTCTCGGTGATCGAGGACGGGCACGTCGCCCCGCCGACCGAGACCGCGCCGCCGGGCGAGCGCGTCGACGTCCTGCTCAAGATCAACTCCGACAACCTCATCGACCTGGTGGAGGAGCGGATCTCGTTCATGTCCGCGTTCCTGTCCGGTAAGGTTCGGGTAGAGGCAAGCCTGACGGACCTCCTGCGAATGCGGACGCTTTTCTAAATGCTCAGCCTCATCCCGATCCACGACGAGAACCCGACCTGGCGGACGGCGTGGGTCACCATCGCCCTCATCGCCGTCAACGTGGTGGTGTTCCTGCTCGAGCCGGTGCCGCTGTCGCTGAGCGGCAACCCCGGCTCCGCCGCTGACGTCTGCCACCAGGAGGCGTTCTTCCGGCGCTACGCGGCCATCCCCAGGGAGCTGACCTCGAACGATCAGCTCCCCCTGACGGTCGCGGACGCGCCCCCCCGGGTGGCCGGCGACCGGCTCGCGTGCCGCGTGACGCGGCCGACCTACAGCAAGGTGCCGTTCGTGTCGGTGCTGTACGCCATGTTCCTGCACGGGAGCCTGCTGCACCTGCTCGGCAACATGCTGTTTCTGTGGGTGTTCGGCAACAACGTCGAGGACCGGCTCGGACGCATCCGCTACCTGGTCTTCTACCTGCTCTCCGGCTACGTCGCCGCCTACGGCTTCGCCTTCGCCGACCCCGGCAGCACCACGACCCTGGTGGGGGCGTCCGGGGCCATCGCCGGCGTGCTCGGCGCCTACCTGGTGCTCTTCCCCCGCGCCCGCGTGCTCAGCCTGGTGCCGTTCCTGCTCTTCCTGCCCGCCAGGCTGCCCGCCTGGGTCGTGCTCGGCTCCTGGTTCGTGCTCCAGTACTTCTACGCCCAGGGCGCCTCGGTCGGCGCCGGCGCCGGCGTCGCCTACCTGGCGCACGTGGTCGGCTTCATCGCCGGGGTCATCCTGGTCATCCTGTTCGGAGGGCTGAGCCGGCAGAGCCGGCGCCCGCCGCCCTCCTGGCAGCGACCCTATGGTTAGAGCTTCTCCTCAGCGCTTCTCCTCAGAGCTTCTCCGCGAAGGGAGCCCCAATGAGCACTTCGAGCCCTTTGACAGAGCTGCGCCAGGCCGCGCTCGCCCTCTGGAAGCACCAGCGGCAGGAGCTGGAGCGCGACGCCGCGAGACAGGCGGCAGAGCGCGCGCTGGACGTGTTCGGGGACAGCGCGGGTCCGCTCGCCGACCCGCAGTCCTGGCGCGGGAACGACGACGGCGACGCGGTGGCCGTCCCCGCCCTCGACCTGGACGGCGACTACCGCCTGGAGTACGACCACACCTTTGACGAGCAGCTCTGGCTCCGGAGCGGCTGCCCGACCTGCGGCAAGGCCAACTGTCGCGTCACCCCGGTCGGCTCGGTGGTCGAGCTCGGCCAGGCGCTCGACCGGCTGGAGGAAGCCTGGAGGCAGCGCGAAGAGGGCAACGAGGTCGACGCCGACGATCTGCCGGGCGCTTGCGATAACTGCGACGATACAGACAGTCCGGCCAGCCGGCTCCAGCAGGCAGTCCTGGACGTCGTCGAAGCCGCCGCCGAAGAAGAGGAAGACGAGGAGGAAGAGGCCGCGGAGCGTTAGCCCCGGCTTTCGCCGGGGCGTGGGGGTGGTGCCCTTCAGTGACGGTTTTGCGGGGCGAGCGGGCGAGCGTCGAATGTCACGCGGACCCTGGTGATCTTGCCGTCCTCGACATGGCTCCAGTTGGCGACGGGGGTTGGTGGCGCCACCTTGGTGTGCAGGTCGAACCACGTCAGGACGTCGGGGCCGTCGACGAAGGTCTTGCGGACGACGATGTCGGTCTTGATCTGCGACAGCCTCTCGATCCCCTCCCGGTAGACCTCGGCGTTGTCCGCACGGCCGAGTGGCCCGACGAAGTCGACGCCTTCGGCCAGCACCGACCGTAGGGTGGCGAAGTCGTTCGCCTTCCACGCATCGAAGTAGGTAGCCACTACCTTCGCGGCGTCCTCGGCCATCATGCGCCTCCTTTCTCTTGCAACCGGTGTCTCTTGCAACCGGTCTCGGCGACCAACTTCCGGTCCCACCCACGGTGCCCCACCCCGAAGCCAGAAGTCAAAGAGCTGCTTGATCTACGTGCTAGAATCAGCGGTTATGGAACTGAGACAGTTGGAGTACTTCGTGACCGTGGCGGAGGAGGCGAGCTTCACCAAGGCAGCCGCCAAGGTGCACGTCGCCCAGCCGGGCGTCAGCGCCCAAGTCCGCCGGCTTGAGCGAGAGCTCGGTCAAGACCTGCTGGACCGCTCGGGGCGCACGGTGCGCCTCACCGAGGTGGGCGCCGCCGTGCTTCCCTACGCCCGGGCCGCGCTCGCAGCGGTCGCCGGTGCGCGGCTGGCCGTCGACGAGCTCACCGGGCTGGTGCGCGGGCACGTCGCCGTCGGGATGGTCGTCGCGTGCTCGTCCCTCGACCTGCCCCGGGTGCTGGCCGAGTTCCACCGAGACCACCCGGCCGTGGAGGTCACCCTCCAAGAGGCCAACTCCGACCCCCTGGTCGCAGCGTTGCAAGCCGGACAGCTCGACGTGGCGTTCATCGGCCTGCCGGCCACGACGCCACCGGGCATCGAGATCCAGATCGTCGCGGACGAGCCGCTCGTCGCCGCTGTCAGCCACAGCGATGTGCTGGCCGCACGAACCACCATCACCCTCCAAGCCCTCCGACACCGGGAGCTGATCAGCCTTCCCCGAGGCACCGGCCTTCGCTCCAGCCTTGACGACGCCTGCGCCGCGGCGGGCTTCCGACCACGAATCGCCTTCGAGGCCAGCGACCCGCGGGTCCTCGCGCAGCTCGCCGGCCGAGGCCTCGGCGTGGCGATCCTGCCCGAAGCCGTGGCCCACGCCCACCCGACCGAGCTCCACGCGGTCGCCGTGACCGGCCCCGAGATGCGCGGGCGGCTCGCGCTCGCCTGGAGGGCCGAAGGGCCGATCAGCCCGGCAGCCCGGGCGCTCATCAGCCACGCTCGCACCGTCCTGGCAGGCCCGTCCGCCGACCGGCAGCCGAGCCTGCGGCGCGAGACCGCCCGACTAGGTTGATCTGGGCGGGCTCGGGGCGAGGTCGCGGCCGAGGCCGAGCGGACCGTCGCCTCCCCTGCCGGGCGTGAAGCCGAGGCGCGCGAAGAAGCCGCCGGAGCTGTCCGGGCGGGCGCGGACCTGGCGCACCCCGGCGGCGCGCAGCCGCACGCAGGCGCCCAGCAGCAGCCGCGTGCCGACCAGCCGCCCGCGCCACGCCTGCTGGACCGAGAGCTCCTCGATCACTGCCTGGTCGCCGTTCCAGCCGCAGGTCAGCGAGCCGGCCACCGCCCCGGTCCCGCCGTGCGCCGCGACCAGCCGCAGGCGCCCGGGCGCCGCGTCCGCCCGCAGCTCCGGCCCGGCCGGCTCGAGCAGGCCGCCCACGTCGGCCAGCAGGTGGTCGGGTTCGGCCGGCACGTCGAGCAGGCCGGCTGGCCGGGTCGAGCCGGTCAGCACCAGCGCCGTGCCCCAGCCGAGCTCCTGCGCGCCGGCCAGGTCGGTGTCGGCCCGGTCCCCGACCATCAGGCGCGGCCCCGGGCCGAGCGCCGCCGCGACCGTCTCGAACAAGGCCCGCTCGGGCTTGCCGGCGATCTCGGGCCGTGCCCCGGTGGCGGTGGAGAGCAGGGCGAGCACCGACCCGGCCCCCGGCCAGGGGCCTTGCGGGGTCGGCAGGCTGGCGTCGGGGTTGCTGCCGACGAAGCGGGCCCCCGCCGCGATCGCCAGGGCCGCGGCGCGCACCTTCGCGTAGGAGAGCTCCGGGTCGAGTCCGGCGACGACCACGTCCGCCTGCCGCCAGGCGTCCGGCTCGAGCAGGTGGGCGCCGGCCGCCGCCAGGGCCTCGCGAAGCCCCGGCCCGCCGACCACCAGCACCCTGGTGCCGTGGAGGCCCCCGGTGTCATGGGGGCCGCGCGCGCCGTGGGGGCCGCGCCCGCCGCCGAGCAGGTGCACGACCGCCTGGGCCGAGGTCAGGACCTCTTCCGTGGTCGCCTTGACGCCGAGCCGGGACAGCTTCTCCACCACGGCGGCGGGCGGGCGGACCGCGTTGTTGGTCACGAAAGCCACCTTGACGCCGAGCTCCCGCACGCCCTGAACGGCCGCCGGGGCACCCGGGACCACCTCGTCCCCGAGATAGACGGTTCCGTCGAGGTCGAACGCGACCGCACGGTAGCGCCCGGCCAGCGGCCCCGGCTCAGCCACGGTCGCCCGGCCTCATGCGCTCGGACGCATGCGCTCGGCCCGCGCCAGGGCGTCGCGGTAGTCGTCCACCTCCGGGCGCATGGCCAGCGCCAGCCGCAGGTGCCCGACAGCCAGGTCGACCTCCGCGGCGCGCAGCAGGCACAGGGCGAGCCCGAAGTGCGCGTAGTCATTGGTCGGGTCGATCTCGACCGCCTTGGCGAACTGCTCCTGCGCGGCGACCGGCCGGCTCGACTCGTAGTAGGCGCGACCGAGCGCCTCGCACACCGAGCCACGCTCCGGTACCAGCGTCCTGACCCGCTCGAGCACGATGGCGGCCTGGTGAGGGTGGTGGCCGGCGAGCAGCTCGGTGCCGCGCCGGAACAGCTCGTAGGCGTCGGCCTCGATCGCGATCCCCTCCGTCCACGATCCGCGGCCCGGCTGGCGACGATCCGCGCCGGACTGCTACAAAACCTAGGGTCATGACAATGAACCTGAAGAAGGCGGCTCCATGGTAGCCGCCGCTCCCTTCCAGGGGCTCCGCTTCGACCCTGCGGTCGTGGGCGACCCGGGCGCGGTGACCGCCCCACCGTACGACGTGATCACGCCCCAGGCCCGCGAGGCCTACGAGGGGATGAACCCGTACAACGTCGTCCGCCTCATCCTGGCCCACGGCGGGCCCGACGGCCCCGGCCGCTACGAGGAGGCCGCCAAGCTGCTCACCTGCTGGCGCGACGAGGGCGCACTCGTGCTCGACCCGCAGCCGGCGCTCTACCTGTACGAGGAGGCGTACACGATCAGGGGCGACCGGCGGCTCCAGCGCGGCGTGCTGGCCAGCGTGACCCTTGACGACAGCGGCGAGGTGATCCTGCCGCACGAGGGCACCATGGTCGCCCCGGTCGCGGACCGGCTCCGCCTGCTGGCGGCCACCCGCGCGAACCTCTCCCCCATCTTCGGCGTGTACGCCGGCGGAGGACGCGCTGCCACCGCACTGGAGCACGTCACCGCCACGGACCCGGCGGTCGACACCGTCGACGAGGTCGGCGTCGCCCACCGGCTGTGGCCGGTCACCGACCCGGCGACGATCTCCGGCTGGTGCGAGCTGCTCGCCCACCAGGACGTGCTGATCGCCGACGGCCACCACCGCTACCGCACCGCGCTCGCCTACCGCGACGCCATGCGCCGGACCGCGCCGGACCGCCGGCCGGCGCCCTGGGACCAGACCCTGATGCTGCTGGTCGACATCGACCAGCAGGGGCCGACCGTGCTGGCCGTCCACCGCCTGCTCGCCGACCTGCCGGCCGAGACCGTGCTGGCCGGTCTCGCGCAGGACTTCGAGGTCCGTCCGGCCTCCGGCGCCGACGAGCTGGAGGCGGAGCTCGACCGGCAACCCGGCCAGGCCATCGCCTTCGGCCTGTACGGCGGCGGGCGGAGCTGGCTGCTGGTCGCCCGCGACCCTGCCAGGCTTGCGGCCAGGACCGGCCTCGACTACCCACCGCTGGACGTCGAGGTGCTCCACGGCCCGGTCCTGACGGGACTGCTCGGCGTCCGCGACCCCGAGCGCCAGGTGGCCTACTCAAGCGATTCCGGGCATGCGTGCGCGCAGGTCGACCGGGGCGCCTATGCGAGCCTGCTGGTCCTGCGCCCGGCCCGGTTCCCCGCCGTGGTCGAGATCGCCCAGCGCGGCCGCACCCTGCCCCCCAAAACCACCTTCTTCTATCCCAAGCCCCGCGACGGCCTGGTGCTGCGCCCGCTGGACCCAGAGGCGTTCGCGGCACCGGCAGCGCCGGCGGCACCGGTCAAGGGCTGAAAAGGAGACCCGCCCGTGAGCGTGCTCGACGCACTGCCCGACGGCGTCATCGGCATCGACACCCACATGGGTGGCCTGCCCGAGATCACTGCCGGCTACCTCCTGCTCGGCGACCGGCCCGCACTGCTCGAGACGGGTCCGGCGCGGGTCGCCGGCGTGGTCGCGGAGGGGGTCGCCAAGGCCGGCCTGGCCCCGGAGGACCTCGGCTGGATCGTGCTCAGCCACATCCACCTCGACCATGCGGGCGGCGTCGGCGACCTGGTGCGGACGTTCCCGAACGCGACGGTGGTGGTCCACCCGCTCGGGGCAGGGCACCTGGTCGATCCCGAGCGGCTGCTGGCCAGCTCCTCGCGCGTCTACGGCGAGCTGATGGACACGGTGTACGGCGGGCTGACGCCGGTCGAGGCCACCAGGATCCGGGCGGCCGAGGACGGCGAGGTCGTCGACCTCGGTGGGCGCCGGCTCGAGCTGCTCCACGCTCCCGGTCACGCCAAGCACCACATCGGCGTGTTCGAGCCCGACGCCGGCGCGCTGTTCGCCGGGGACGCCGTGGGCGTGCTGCTGCCGAGCACCGACGTGCTGCGGCCGGCGACCCCTCCACCCGACTTCGACCGTGACCTGGCAGTCCGGAGCCTCCGCGCCTTTGCCGCGCGCAGCCCCGCCCACCTGGTGCTCACCCACTTCGGCCCCATCTCCCCCCCGGCCGAGCGCCTGGCCGAGGCCGAGGAGCGCCTGCTGCGCTGGTGCGAGACGGCCGAGGCGGCCGCGCGGGAGCACGGTCCCGAGATCGACCACATCGAGGCCGCCCTGCGCCGGCGCTTCGAGCTGGAGGAGGGTCACGAGTCCGGCGACCCGGACAGGTTCCACCTGCTCAACAGCTACGAGTCCAACGCGGCCGGCCTGACCCGCTGGATCCGGAAGCGCCAGGAGCAAACTGCGGAGCAGCCCAGAGCATAGCTTTGGCCTACCCTCGGCCCGCCCGCTCCAGGCGCTCGAGCCGCTCGGCCGCGTCGAAGAAGTCGGGGTCGACGGCCGTCACCCGGGCGAACGCCTCCCTGGCGCCGTCGAGGTCGCCTGCCTGCTCCGCGAGCGCGCCCTCCGTGTAGGCGAGCCGCAGGTGATGGTCGGCGAGCTGCGCCGGCCAGCGGGCGTGCCGCCGGATCAGCGCCACCCCGGCGGCCGGCTGGCCCAGGTCGCCGTAGGCGGACGCCGCCACGACCAGCAGCTCGGCGGCGGTGTCGGCGCTCATCCGCGTGCGGTTGGTGGTCCGGAACAGGTCGATCGCCTGCTCCGGCCGGCCGGTGGCCCGCTCCACGTCGGCCAGCATCGCCGTCAGGTCCACCTCGCCGGAGATCCGCTGCGCCGCGGCCAGCTCAGTCCGAGCGGCCTTGTAGTCGCCGACCTGATAGAGGGCGATGCCGAGCAGCTCCCGCACCGCGGCCGAGCGAGGGGTCGAGCGCTTCGCCGCCCGCGCCGCCGCCACCGCCGCCTCGGCGTCCTCGTCGGACAGGGCGAGCACAGCGTCGGCCAACGACCGTGCCGTTGCGGCGAAGGAATGCGGCCGAGCCGTCTGCCGGAGCTCGTCGAGAATCTCCTCGGTCAGCACCTCGGTGACGTTCGGCGCATCCTCCGGCGGGCGGCCCTCGCCTTGGCCCGGCGGATGGCCCTGGCCCTGGCCCTGGTCCGGCGGGCGGCCCTGGCCTTGGCCCGGCGTCCGGCCCCGGCCCGGCGGGCGACCACGGTCCGGGCGCTCGGGTCTTCCCCGGCCTTCCGTGCGTGCGCGGCCGGGTCTGTCCTTCCATGTGCCGTCGCTTTCCCCGGCTCCGCCGGCCCTGGACCCGTCCCCACGGGCCCGGTCCGTCCTGGGACCACCTGCACGTGTCCGCTCCGTCCTGGGTCTACCTACCCCTGGCCGGTCCGTCCTGCGGCCAGCGGCACGCGGCCGATCCTCACGGGTCCGGTCGGTCCCCCGAGTGTCCGTGCGGCCGTCCGTAAGGGCGGGATTGGCACGTGTCCGACCCGTCCTGAGCCCGTCGGCACGGGGCCGCGCCGCCCGCGGCCGGTCGGTCCCGCCCCCGTCCGGGCGAGGCCGCGCCGCGCGATCCGTCCGACCCGACCCGTCCATTTGTCGCGGCCGGGCAGTGGCGCGCCCGTCCGGACGGCGCGGCCCGCTGGCGCCCGCTCGCTCCGGTCGCGCCTGCCCGCCGCCGGCGGCTCGGCCCTGCCCGGCTCGGCCCTGCCCGGCTCGGCCCTGCCCGGCTCGGCCCGGGCGTGCCTGGCCCTGCCCAGCTCGGGAGGCCCCACCGTCGCGGGTCTGGGCGGCCGGGCCATGGCGACCTCCGGCGCCCTGCCGTGCTCCCGCCGCCCGAGAGCCGCCGGCGCCTGCGCCCCGGCGCTCGCCTGCCTGCCCGGAGGGAGCCGCACGCCGGCCGCCTGCAGCGGCCTGGCCTCGACCGGGCTGCCGCCGCCCACCGCCGCCCTGGCCCCGCCTGGGCTCAGGGCCGCCTCGCCGCCTCCCGCGGCCCGCACGATCGTCTCGCTCGTTCACGGGGACATCCTGCCCCAACCCCACCCGCAGTCGCACATCCAGCACCTCGCCAGCACACCATCGGTTGCCACGTCGCCCAGAGAAGCCAAAAGCGCCGCCCAAGGCAGCGCTTCTGGTTGGTGTCCCGGCGGCGACCTACTCTCCCACCCAGCTTCCCGGGCAGTACCATCGGCGCTGGAGGGCTTAACTTCCGGGTTCGGAATGGGACCGGGTGTTTCCCCTCCGCCATGACCACCGAAACGGCTTGAGGAAGCTCTCGAGGTCGGGAACCTCCAGAGCTACACAGCGAGCGCGAGCAAAGAAGAGGGTGCCAAGTCTCTCGGCCTATTAGTACCGGTCAGCTCCACGCATTGCTGCGCTTCCACTTCCGGCCTATCAACCCAGTCGTCTAGCTGGGGGCCTTAGCAGGTTTGACCCTGGGGAGACCTCATCTTGGAGCAGGCTTCGCGCTTATATGCCTTCAGCGCTTATCCTTTCCGAACGTGGCTAACGAGCAGTGCCGTTGGCACGACAACTCGCACACCAGAGGTTCGTCCGTCCCGGTCCTCTCGTACTAGGGACAGCCCTCCTCAAGTCTCCTACGCCCACGGAGGATAGGGACCGAACTGTCTCACGCGTGTTATCCCACATTACTGTGGGCACAGACTATACCTCCACCCTATTTCTAGGGGCCGGCGTGTTATGGGACTCGTAGATATGCCTCGGAACCATGTCCTCGGCGGGAGACCCATCTCCTCGGTCGAGCGCGACCGAGGAAGTCGTTACGGGGGCCAACACACCCATGCTGCGCAGATGCCGCTCAACATCCACGACGGAGATCCGCTTCGTCTTCGAACAGTTTAGGGTTGCGAAGGCATCGACCTCGCGTGCTACCCGCAGGAATTCCTGGACATCGCGGAGTGAGCCCAACTGTGGCAACAGCCACAGCGCTCGACGCACGTGCTCTCGTTTGAAGACCACGTACGGCTCCACCTCTCGCAGAATCGACAGCAGCAACGGCCGGCTCGTGATCACCAGATCACTCATTCCGGTGCCACGGTCCCGCAGGTACCCGCCGCCGATGAGCTGCTGGAGATGCTCCAGCCCGCTCCGTGCGGACGTTCGCTGCGAGAGTGACAGACTCGCTCGGATATAGTACCCAAAGCGATACCCATGCTGCCTAACGAGCTGGAAGTGGATGCTTCCATCTCCGTCCAGGAAACCCGCTAGGTAGGACGCTTCCTCTGCCCTCATGTGTGGCCTTCCCTCGGTATTGCCCTGATCATACCGTTCGCATGTGACAACCAGGGTTCCACCGATATGAGCCGGTGGGCATCCACAGATTACTCCGTGGAGACGCAGTGACCTACGTTCTAAACCCAGCTCGCGTACCGCTTTAATGGGCGAACAGCCCAACCCTTGGGACCTACTCCGGCCCCAGGATGCGACGAGCCGACATCGAGGTGCCAAACTCTGCCGTCGATATGGACTCTTGGGCAGAATCAGC
>WNGF01000301.1_pt1 | contig 69962 bp, 65 predicted proteins | sample 5400641 | NCBI WGS metagenome assembly WNGF01 (sample SAMN13153371, study PRJNA577476) | soil metagenome | isolation source: 80 cm soil or saprolite under grassland replicate 2 | place: USA:California | collected 2016-06-15
ATCGGTCCAAGACGCAGAGCGACCCGTACAAGGTTTTCAACCTCGACGGGCCGCCTGCCAGGAAGGAGCGCCTGTCTTCCAGGTGCCAGGTGTCAGGTTTCAGGTGTCAGGAGCACTCCGTCACCCGACACCCGAGAGCCGACACCCGTCTAAATGTCGTAGTAGAGGTGAAACTCGTAGCTTTTGGTGAGGTGCGCGAGCTACAAGATGTAGTGTGTGCTGAGTTTGCACACCACAACCTGTGGCCACGAGGCTGGTGAGGAGCGCGAGTTAGGTGAGCGGTGGGAGCCGCCATTGTGGGTGACATTGTGGGCAGACCTCGCAGCAACTCATAGCGGGCAGCACTCGGGTTCATCGCTTCATTCAACTCGCTGGTGCGCCGCACCCACGCCGGTATCCGCCGTACCAGCGGCACCGCCCAGCTCGGCGAAGACGCCCGAGCTGCTCGACGATCTCAAGCGCATGCTGACCAAGATGCCCAATACCCGTGTCGGCCTGCGCGATCGGGCGGTCTTGCCGGTCGGCTGCGCCGGCGGCCTTCGGCGCGCGACAAACCGGATCCGAGCTGATCCAAAGCAAACGTTAATCGATTCGACAACCCTTCCGGGACGGACGACGCTGAGTTCTTGGTAACGATAAACCTAATCTCGTCGCCGCCCGTCGGCCTCGCCGGTCTTGGGTCGCCCTCGTTGAGGCAGCTGGTTACGAGTCGTGTCGAAGCCAGGAGTTGCGTCGCCACCAAACGCTCGGGAAGCGTTCTTGGCGACGTCTCAGAGAAGCTTTCGAGACGGTCACACTGCCGCTAATTGGGTTTGCGGCGTTCTGTCGTATCCCTGGCTAACTCGGGTTTGCAACCGAGTCGCCCACGCGATTACTGCCGCTCACGGCACCCACGTCCGTTACCGTGTGCGGACCGCCGACCACGGCTACCCTCGCGAGGATCACCGCCACCCTCGCGAATCTCGGTGCGGCGCATAAGGCGGCGAGCTGGCGTGCTGGACCCACGCCGCAACACGCCGCGTCTGCGCCGAATGGACTCGAATCACAAGGGCAACGCCTGTGAACAGAGCGAACATGCCCGCGTCTAGATGGCCCCGTTGGACTGGCCGGGGGGAATCTCAGAACCTCGCTGCGTTATGTACCTGCCCACGTGGGTTTCACTGGTGCACACCGGCTGACTCTGTATACCGGCTGATCTACAGAGACAGACTTCGCGTCAAGATCTGGTCGAGCGCAGCGCAACTTCGACACACTGTGGCCAGACATCACCCTTGAAATCGGGCAGAAGCGCATACGCGTGCCACAATCGAAGTCGCTCAGGATCGGTGTCCTGAGTCGCGCAGCAGCGCAATCGGAGCCCGGTTTCTTGCTGGATCGCTCGCCCCGTAGTCTGCGCATGAACCGCCTCGTCTGAAGCTGCAACAGGTACGCACTCGGATGTTCAGTATATCGCGCTAGAAACTCAGAGAGCGCTCTGCATCGACCGAAAGACGTCAGCGTGGAGCAGTCGTACGCACTCGACGCGCGCGAGGTGTCAATCGAATCGAGCCAATGTCAGGGGTCGGCCGCTGCCAATCTGTAACTCTAACAGAACGCACTCATGAGCTTGGCTAGTTCATCGATGTAAGGCAACAGGTCGACAACAGGGATGTCCCACGATTCGAGTTTGCGCTTCTTTCTGATATCGCGACCGAATGCCTTGAAGAATTTTCTGTAAGCTGCGATCGCAGCGTCTCAATAGTGTCCTTCACCAATGACACGTACATTCTGCGAGTACATGTCATTGGTGAATGGAAGAGCCGCCGATTCAAAGACGCTTTGTCGGCCACCACCCGCAATGTCCAGCCAGCTTGTTCCGCTATGCAAGCTAGTCGGACCCTTCCCTTGCTGGGTGGACCTTCACCACACTTGGCGCCCGGGGCGATGCGCAGTCGAGCGACAATCTCCACGTCATGTGCGGCATTTTCACATTGTCGATATTCCGTAGGCATCTGCTAATTGCCTCTTCCAGTGTTGTGCTGCAGAGAGCGGGGCACATGGCGCGGCCCCTCCAGAAACTCGAGCTCCACGCATGTGGGTCGGCTGACGGCACCACAGCCGTGCGGGGCGCGCCGCGCGGCCGTACGTCGCCTGCGGACTGCCCTTGGCCGTGACTAACGCACGGTCCTCGCGTGGTCTGGCGAGGCTCTTGACGGCCTGGTGTGGCAGAACTATCCTGCGGCAATTCACGCGTTGGTCAGGGTCAGGACTGCCAGCGACACCAAATGAGGTTCCGACGAGGATGAGACGGTACCTCATCCGCCGCCTGCTTCAGGGCATCCCCGTCCTGCTCGTCGTGTCGCTCCTCGTGTTCCTGGTGCTGAACCTGTTGCCCGGCGATCCGGTGATGGCGCGGCAGGGTGCGTTCATGGACGCCAATTACACGCAGCTCATGGAGACCCTGAAGCACCAGATGGGCCTCGACCGACCAATTCCCGAGCGGTATGCCATCTGGGTCTGGCACGCGCTGCAGGGGGACTTCGGTGTTTCGTACATCACCCAGAACTCGGTGGCCGGGCTGATCGCCCAGAAGCTTCCGGCGACACTCGAGCTGACCGTACTGTCGCTCGCCCTCGCGCTCCTCGTGGCCCTCCCCGCTGGCATCCTCGCCGCGCTCCGCCCAAACTCGTGGCTCGACCTGGCCGTCACCGGCTTCGTGACCATGGGCCTCGCGATTCCGGGCTTCTGGCTCGGGATGATGCTGATGATCTTCTTCGCAGTGCAGATCGGCTGGTTGCCCGCAGTCGGCTACACACCGCTCACGGAGAATCCTGGCGACAACCTGCGCCACGTCGTCATGCCGGCAGTGACATTGGCCATCATCCTCGCGGCGCCGGTGATGCGTTTCCTGCGCTCGAGCCTCCTCGACGTCCTGGGGCAAGAGTACATCACAACCGCGCGCGCGAAAGGGCTTGCCCAGGCCGTGGTCATTTCGCGCCACGCGCTAGCCAACGCGTTGATCCCGACGATCACCGTCATCGGACTCCAATTCGCCAATCTCCTGAGCGGCGTCGTCATCATCGAGTGGCTCTTCGCGTGGCCCGGCATGGGCTGGCTGACGGTTGACGCGGTGCAGAATCGAGACTATTCGGTGGTGCAGGCGTCGGTCATCCTGATGGCAACCGGATTCGTCCTCGTCAATCTGGTCGTCGACGTTCTGTACGCCGTCTTCGATCCGAGGATCCGCTATTCGTGAGCAGGACGAAACCTGCGTCGTTGGCTGCGGCGTGAACGGAGCCGTGGAAACCAGGGCTCACGGCGAGATCGCCGTATTCAAGCTGGAGCGGACCGAGGCTGACCATGCGTCAAGACATTCTTTTCGAGCGACCGCGGCCCGACTCTCCAGGCGTCGCATCTCGGCACTGGCTGGCGTGATTCTGGTCGTGATTGTCCTCGCTGCCGTCTTCGCGCCGCTCATCAGCCCCTATCCGCCAACCAGGATGAGCGTCGATCGATTCTCCGGTCCGACGCCAGTCCACCTGATGGGGACTGACGAGGTGGGGCGGGATCTCCTCAGCCGCGTCCTGTACGGATCGCGGGTGTCGATTCTCGTTTCATTTCTCGCGGTGTGCATGGCGGTTTTTGTCGGCGTGCCGCTCGGAGTAACGGCGGGATTTCGTGGCGGCGTGACCGACGACCTGATCATGCGATTTCTCGATGGCTTTCTGGCCGTGCCGCCGATCCTTCTCGCGCTCGCACTGCTCGCGGCTCTCGGCCCGAGCATCTCGAACGCTACGCTGGCGATCGGCGTGCTCGGCGCCCCACTGATCGCGCGCGTATCGCGGGCGGCGATGCTCGTTGAGCGGGAGAAGGATTACGTGCTCGCAAGCCGATCGACAGGCGGCTCCGACTGGCACGTCGTGACCCGATCGATCATGCCGAACATGTTGGCACCGCTGATCGTGACAGCCTCATTAGTTGCTGCCAACGCCATCCTGCTGGAGGCGGCGTTGAGCTTCCTCGGTCTGGGCGTGCAGCCGCCGGAGGCATCGTGGGGATCGCTGATCCAGCTTGGCTACGGCCACATCGCGCGGTCAATGTGGTATTCCACATTTCCCGGGCTAGCGATCTTCTTGACGGTGTGGTCGCTGAATATCCTGGGCGATGGTCTCCGCGACGCATTGGATCCTCGTCTGCGCAACATCTAGCTCGACTACCAATTCATCGAAGGGGGAATGTACGATGGCACGGATTGGTCTGAATAGTCTCTCAGAATCCAATCAGGCGTTACCCGCTGCCGGTCTGACCCGGCGTCGCATGCTCCGGGCCGTGGTCGGTGCTGGCTTCGGACTCGCCGCGCTGGAGCTACTCGCCGCGTGCTCCGCGCCCGCCGCAGCACCGATCACGGCTCCGGCACCAACAAGCGCACCAGCCCCAACGACAGCGCCGGCCCCCACCACGGCGCCAGCGCCCACGACGGCACCGGCTCCGACCACAGCACCGGCTCCCACGACAGCAGCGGCAGCGACAGCGGCGCCGGCCCCCACCACCGCGGCCGCGGCGGCTGGTGCACCGAAGAAAGGCGGCACGCTGACGCTCGGCACGTCACAGACGATCACGACGTTGGACCCTGCCAAGCCCGGCCTGCTGAATGACCGGAGCCCATGGGTCGGCCTGTGGAGCGCGCTGGTGAAGTTCAGCCCAAAGATGGAAGTCATCCCCGACCTGGCCGAGAGCTGGGAGGTCGCTCCAGATGGCATGGTCTACACCTTCAAGCTGCGCAAGGGCGTCAAGTTCCACAATGGCCGCGACTTCAACGCCGATGACGTCAAGTTCACCCTGGAGCGGATCGCCGATCCGCAGACCGCGTCGGTCTTCGCCGGCCGCAGCCTGCCGGAGATTGACAAGGTCGAGGTCATCGATCCCTCCACCGTGAAGCTCACCAACAAGCACCCGTACGCGCCGCAACTCGACGGTCTCGTCGCCTGCAAGATCGTCGCGAAGGAGAACGTCGCCGATCTCAACACGAATCCGATCGGCACCGGCCCGTTCCAGTTCGTCGACAACGTTCAGGACGATCACCTCACGCTGAAGCGCTTCCCTGGCTACTTCAACGCCGACCAGGTTTATCTAGACCAATTCACGATCAAGATCGTCAAGGATCCGACCGCACTCCAGCAGGCGCTCCTGGCCGGACAGGTCGACATGATCTGGCAGTTGCCGGCCCGCGACGCCGACCAGGTTCAGAAGAACCCGAACATGACGATCATCACGCCGGCCGTCGAAAGCTTTGTCGGTTGGCTGATGTATGACATGTCACAGCCGCCATTCAACGACAAGAAGGCCCGCCAGGCTGCAAACTTCGCCACCGACCGGAAGTCGATCGTCGACGTCGCGTTCTTCGGTCGCTACAAGCAACACGACGCAAACACGCCCCTCGCGCAGTCACACTGGGCATTCAACTCCGGCGTCAAGGGCTACACATACGATCTCAAGAAGGCGAAGGACCTGTTCGACGCTGCCGGCGTCGCGCCCGGCTCGACGATCACCTATCAGTGCCTGACGACGGCGAACCCGGAGTGGGTAACGATTGGCGAAATCTTCCAGCAGAGTTACCAGGACATCGGCTTGAACGTCGACATCAAGAAGTATGACCTGTCGGCGTGGCTGGACGTCTTCGTCCCACCGGATAAGAAGACCTGGCCCGCGCGCATCGTCACCAACGGCATCACGGCCGGTCCGGACCCAGCATTGGTTATGACCTATTTCCTGACCGGCGTCCCGTCGAACTATCAGCACTTCGCGAACGACCAGGTGAACGACCTGTTGATCAAGGGTCGCCAAACGCTTGACCGAGAGAAGCGGAAAGGCATCTACGGCGAGATCCAAACGATCTTCGACGACGACCCGCCGGGCATCTTTCCCTACTTCCAACCGTTCATGTACGGCACCTACAAGTACGTCCAGAACTTCTATGCCGAGTCCGGCGGCGAGCCGCACTGGGAGAACTCCTGGCTAAGCAAATGAGCATTGCGGAGGAAGCGGCACCGGTCCACTTGGACGAGCGTGGCCAAGAGGCGAACGGAGTGTCATCGCGACCGGAGTATGGAATCGTCATCGCCAAAGACGTCATGGTGCCAATGCGGGACGGGGTCCGACTCGCAACGGACATCTATCGGGTGGCGCGCGACGGCGAGCCGGTCGCCGGGCAGTTTCCGACGATTCTCGGCCGAACCTCGTACGACAAGACTTCGCCCCAGCAGTGGGTGGATCCGGTCGCCAATTTCTTCGTGCCGCGCGGCTACGTGGTGGTGCTCCAGGATCTGCGGGGCCGCCATCGCTCCGAGGGCACCGGCCAGTACTTTCACACCGCCAATGTGAACGAAGGGCCCGACGGATACGACACCATCGAGTGGATCGCGGCCCAGCCGTGGTCGAACGGCCGGGTGGGGATGGTTGGCAGCTCGCATGGCGCCATCGTCCAGCAGGTCGCCGCCCTGTACCGACCGCCGCATCTGACGGCGATCTGGCCGGACGTCGGGCCGACCAACGCCTACGCCAACGAGGCGCGCGAAGGCGGCGCGATGTCACTGCACATGTTTGGCGCGCTCTTCCTCCACGCCCACGACGCCCAGGAGATTCGGGACGACAAGGTCGGGCAGAAGACCATCGTCGACGCGATGGAGCATCTCGAACAATGGGTCTGGCGCACGCCGTTCAGTCGCGGCATGACGCCGCTGTCGGTCGTACCCAATCTCGAGGAGGTGCTGCTCAACTACTACACGCGCGGCGCCAACGACGAATGGTGGCGTCAGGATTGTATGGACCAGGAAGCATACTTCGATCGGCACGCGGACATTCCAGGCGTCTATAGCAGCGGCTGGTACGACGCCTTTGCCCTCTCCGAGGTTAACTACTACGCCGCAATGGCGAAGAAGAACCGATCACCGCAACGACTGATCATGGGTCCGTGGACGCACATGACAATGCGCGGCTCCGGCTCGTCGGTCTCTGGCGACGTCGACTTCGGCCCCGATGCCGTGTGGGGGAACGAGAAATATAACGAGGAACGCTTGCGCTGGTACGACCGCTGGCTCAAAGACATTCCAACGCGCGTCGACGAGGACCCACCGGTTCGGATCTTCGTGATGGGCGGCGGCGATGGATGCCGCACCAGGCACGGCCACATGAATCACGGCGGGCGATGGCGCGACGAAAACGAATGGCCGCTCGCCCGTACCCAAACAAGGAACTACTACTGCCACTCGGATGGCCTACTTTCGCCGGAGCTTCCGGCACCCGGCGCAGAGTCGCGCAGTTACGCCTACGATCCTGACCACCCGGTGCCAACGGTCGCGGCGACCGCGACCGGTTTCTTCGAGATGGTGCCGATTGGTGAAGGGATGAACGAGTACTACGTCGTGCCGCGTGCGCGGATGCACGACCTGGTCCTCGTCGGCGCGGCCAACCAGAAGGAGGAGCCAGGGATGATCGGGGCGCAGCCTCCGTATCCTCCCCTGGCGCTGCGGCAGGATGTTGTGGTGTTCCAGACACCGCCGCTCGAACGGCCCATTGAAGTAACCGGAGAGATTCAAGTGACACTCTGGATCTCGTCCAGCGTCATCGACACCGACTTCACGGCAAAGCTCGTCGACGTTCATCCGGCGAACGAGGATTATCCGAATGGGTACGCCATGAATCTCGTCGACTCGATCATCCGGACTCGCTACCGCGACAGCTGGGAACGCGAAGAACTGATGCGGCCGGGCGAGGTCTACCAGGTGCGGATCCGAATTCCGCCGACAAGCAACCTGTTCACGCCGGGGCACCGCATTCGGATCGAGATCTCGAGCAGTAACTTCCCCCGCTTCGACCGAAATCCAAATACGGGCGAGCCTGTCGGCCGGCACACTCACGCGATTGTCGCCCGAAACACTGTTTACTGCGACCGCGACCGTCCGTCCCACGTCACGCTGCCGATCATCCCGACGAGTTGACGCTGCATGACAATGCACGCGGGTAGCCTCGGCGCGCAGGAAAGCACCGGTCCGACGCTGGACCCGATCCGCTTCGAGGTTATTCGTAACGCCCTGGTCGCAGCGACCGACGAAATGGCTGCGACGCTCCGCCGCAGCGCTTACTCCACAAACATCAAGACGCGCGCCGACTTCTCGTGCTCGTTCTTTGATCGCGATTTGCGCGCGGTTGCTCAGGCGTTCACCCAGCCCGTCCACCTGGGGTCGCTGGTCGAGCTAGTCCCACGCGCGGTTCGGGCCTATGGCATCGAGCGCCTGCAACCGGGCGACATGCTGGTCACCAACGATCCGTATGGTGGGGGCGTCCACCTCAACGACATCACGGTTATCGCCCCTGTGCACGACCGCGGGGCGGTGGTGGGTTACCTGGCTACACTGGCTCACCACGTCGACGTCGGCGGTGGTGCGCCCGCGAGCGTCGCCGCGTTTCGCGAGGTCTTCCAGGAGGGCGTCATTATCCCGCCCGTGCGCCTGGTCGAGGCCGGCCGCATGGTCGACGACGTCTTCCGCTTGATTCTGGCCCAGATCCGCTCCAAGCGCGAGACCGCGGGCGACTTCCGCGCGCAGGTCGCGGCCAATACCACCGGCGCCCGGCGCATCGCGGAGCTGCTGGGGCGGTACGGCCGCGAGACCGTCGCGGCGTACGCGGCGGCACTCGTCGAGTACACGCGTCAGCGGACGCGGACCGAGATCGCTCGCCTGCCTCGAGGTAGTTTCGCGGCGGAGGGCTCGGTCGACAACGACGGCTTCACGGATCGACCCGTGCACCTCGCGGTGCGGGTTGTCATCGACGAGGACGGCGTCCTGTTCGATCTGGAGGGCTGCGACCCGCAACGTCGAGCACCCGTCAATTCGACCTACGCCCAGACGTTCTCGGCCTGTGCGTACGCGCTGAAGGCACTGCTCGATCCGGACCTGCCGGTCAACGCCGGCTTCTACGAGTTCGTGCGGCTGAATGCGCCCCTTGGCACCGTTGTCAATGCGCGGCCGCCGGCGCCCGTGGTCGGCGGCTGGGAGACCCAGGTCCGCGTGAACGATCTGTTCTTCAAGGCGTTGTCGGTCGCGTTGCCAAACGCCGTACCCGCCGGCACGAAGGCCATGCAGTGCCACGCCGGCTTCGGCGGCATCGACCCGCGAAGTGGCGAATACTACTGCTTTCTGGAAACGCTGGCCGGCGGCTATGGCGGCCGTGTAGAGCGCGACGGACCGGATGCCGTCCAGACCCATGGTCAAAACACCGAAAACGCACCCGTCGAGGAGACCGAGGCCAACTACCCCGTCCGCATCCTCCGCTACGAGCTGGTTCCAGACTCGGAAGGTCCCGGACGGCGGCGCGGCGGGCTCGGGTTGCGACGCGACTACATGTTCCCGGATGCGGATACCACCTTCACGATCCTCGCCGACCGTGACCGCGAAGGGCCCTGGGGGCTGTTTGGTGGCCATTCGGGCCGCCGGGCCGAGTACGTGCTCAACCCCGGCACGCCCGCGGAGCGGCGCCTCGGCTCCAAGGTCACGCTCGAGCTGCAGCCTGGCGACGTGGTCAGCTACCGCACCTGCGGCGGAGGCGGATATGGGCCTCCGCAAAACCGCGAGCCGGAGCGAGTGCTGCGCGATGTGCGGGAAGGCAAGGTGTCGGTGGACCGCGCGCGTGATCTCTACCGGGTGGCGATCGATACGCGGAGCTGGACTGTGCAGGCGGCCGAAACCGCCCGGCTGCGGGGCAGCGCGTGAGCTATCGGCTCGGCATCGATATCGGCGGTACGTTCACAGACGCGATCCTCTGGGATGACGCCGGCGGGCCGCCGCGCATTGCGAAGGTTCCGTCGACGCCGCGCGACCCGTCGGAGGGTTTCCTGGCCGCGGCGCGTCAGATCGTCACCGCCGCTGGAGTGACACCTGACGCAGTCGAGCTGATTGTGCACGGCACGACCGTCGCCACCAATGCCATCATCGAGGGCAAGACCGCGCGAACGGCCTTCGTCACCACCCGCGGTTTCCGCGACCTGCTCGAGATCCAGCGCCAGATTCGCCCGTCGCTGTATGACCTGCAGTTCGAGAAGCCGCCACCGCTGGTGCCGCGCGACCTGAGCTTCGAGGTGACGGAGCGCCTGGACGCGGGTGGGGCTGTCCTAGAGCCACTGGACGATGCGGACGTGCAGCGGGTCGCTCGCACCCTCCGCCAGGCCGGCGTGACATCAGTAGCAGTCTGCTTCCTTCATGCCTACCGTAACCCGGCGCACGAGCAGCTCGCCGGGGCGATCCTCCGGGCCGCGCTTCCGGGGGCCAGCGTGTCGCTCTCGTCGGAGGTCGCCCCAGAGTTCCGCGAATACTTTCGCGCGAGCACGACGTTGATCAATGCCGCTGTCCGACCGGTGGTCGAGCGTTATCTGACTGCCATCGAGGAGCGGCTGCGGGCGGACGGCTTCGCGGCTCCGCTGCTGGTGATGCAGAGCAACGGCGGAGTGTTGACCGCGGCCAGCGCTCGTGAGCGGCCCGTGTATATGGTGGAGTCCGGACCGGCCGCCGGAGTGATCGCGGCGACCTATCTCGCCGAGTGCCTGGGCCGGCGAGATGTCATTGCGTTCGACATGGGTGGGACGACTGCCAAGGTAGGGTTGGTGCGCGACGGGGCACCTTCCATCACCAAAGATTACGAGGTCGGCGCCCGGGCGGGGGCTGGAACAGGAGCCGCGCGTGGCAGCGGCTATCCCATCCGCACGCCCGTCATCGACCTGGTCGAGATCGGCGCCGGTGGCGGCAGCATCGCTTGGGTCGACTCGGGCGGCGCACTGCGTGTGGGACCGCACAGCGCCGGCGCCGATCCGGGCCCGGCCTGCTATGGGCGTAGTGGCACCGAGCCCACGGTCACCGACGCCAACCTCGTGCTGGGCCGACTCGCCGCTGACAACTTCCTGGGTGGCACGCTGCAGCTCGATGTCGATGCGGCCTGGCGAGCAGTCGAACAAGGGTGCGCGCGGCCGCTGGGCCTGGGAGTCGTCGCGGCTGCCCATGGCATCGTCGAGATCGCCAACGCGGCGATGACCAATGCTCTGCACCTGGTCTCCGTTCAGCGTGGCCACGATCCCCGCGACTACGCCCTCATCGCATTTGGCGGGGCTGGCCCACTGCACGCCAACCGCCTGGCCGCCGAGTTACACGTGCCACTCACCGTGGTGCCGTTCAGTCCCGGCATCACCTCGGCCCTGGGTCTTCTGGCCACCGACCTCGTGTACGACTACTCGCGTACGCTGCACAGTCCCAGCTCGGCGCTTGACCCGCAGGAAGTCGAACGCGCTTTTCGGGTCCTGGAAGATGAAGGCCGACGTGTCCTGGAGCAGGACGGCGTCGCTTCGAGCAACATCGGCTTCAGACGCTACCTGGAGATGCGGTACTCAGGCCAGAGTTTCGAGCTAACTATCCCGGCGCCGGCGAACCATTTGGGTGACGTGCAGCTCCGCTCCACTGTGGAGGCGTTTCATCGCGAGCACCAGCGCGCTTACGGCTTCGCCGCACCCGATGAGCCCACCGAGCTGGTGACGCTCCGGGTGGCCGCCGTGGGGCGCATGCCGCGACCGCGCCTGCGTCCAGCGCCGAGGGCAAACACCACGTCGGCGGTGGCGCGGGTCCGGCCAGTGTATTTCGAAGAGGCGGGCGACTTCATACGTTGCAACATCTATGACCGCTATGCCCTGGCGGCCGGGCATCGGCTGGAGGGACCGGCGGTCGTCGAGGAGCTCGATTCGACTTTTGTCCTGCATCCAGGCTTCACCGCCGCTATCGACGAACTGGGAAATCTTCTGCTGACGGAGAGCGGAGCCGCCTCGCCAGAAATGGTCTCCGGGGGAAGGGCACGTGCTGCATCGGATGCGTAAACACTTATGACGACGACTCACGGCTGTCCCATTATTCTCAACCGAACCGCGCGGGCAAAAATGCGCGATGGCGTGGAACTGGGCATGGTTATCGTGCGTCCAGATGCGCCGGGGCGTTTTCCTGCCATCATGTCGTACAACCCGTATCGCACCCTCACCTCGGTCAAATCGGAATACTCGGACGAGGAATACAACCATCGCTGGGACGGACCGAGCTGGTTTGCCGAGCGTGGCTACGCGGTCGTCTATTTTGACGTGCGGGGCACCGGCAACTCGGGCGGGTCGACGCAGGAGATCTACTCGGAGGAGGAACAGCGCGATGCCTACGAGATGGTCGAGTGGCTGGCGCAGCAACCGTGGTGCGACGGAAACGTAGGCATGTGGGGCATGTCGTATGGCGGCGTGGTGCAGTGGCAGGTGGGGGTGCAAAACCCGCCGCATCTCAAGGCGCTCGTCGTGGGGTCATCCAATGACACGGTTTACGACGACTGGGTGTATCCGGGTGGCAGTCTGCGCCCGTACATGTTCGACACGTTCTCGCCGCTGATGACGGCCAACAATTTTGCCCCACCGGACCCCGAGGTTGTAGGCGACAAATGGGCCGAGCTGTGGCAGGAACGTTTGGACAACAACGTGCCGTGGGGCATCGCCTGGCTCACGCATGCGCTCGATGACCAGTTCTACTCATCCCAATCGCTGCAACCTGATTACAGCCGTGTCAAGGTGCCGACCATGCTGTGGAGCGGTTGGGCAGACTGTTATCCCACCCCTATCCTGCGCGCATTCGCCAATCTAAGCGTGCCCAAGCGAGCATTCGTTGGTCCGTGGGATCACGATTGGCCCGAAATGGCTGTGCCCGGTCCGCGCATTGACTTCCGCTCCGAGATGCTCAAATGGTATGACCGCTGGCTCAAGGGCATCGACAACGGGGTGACGGACGAGCCGCCGCTGAACCTGTTCGTCCGCACCTGGAGCAGGCCCCGAGAGCTGACGCTGATGGTCGACGCTGGCAGGTGGCAGTCGGAAACGGAGTGGCCACCCGCGCGCACCAGGGACGTGACCCTGTATCTTGCCGGTGGTCAAGCGCTCGCCGTGGAGCCGGAGTCGGCACACGCGCAAGATTCGTATGAGTACGATCCTACCGTCGGCGTTACCTCGGGCATCTACTGGGGCGGTGGTGTGATGCCCTGGGCGAACCCACTGGACCAGCGCGCTGACGAGATCAAGTCGCTGACATTTACCAGTGCGCCATTCGAGCGCGATACCGAGCTCACCGGCGAACCGGAGGTTGTCCTCCACGTGTCATCCAGCGCCGAATCCGGGTATTTTCACGTCAAAATTTCGGACGTCGCTCCGGACGGCACGTCGAAATGGCTGACCGACGGCGGGCTGTTGACTTCGCACCGGACCTCACACACCAGCCCCGAGCCGATCGTCCCTGGCGAGGTGTACGAGCTGAAGATCAACTTGAAGTTCGTCGCGTACATCGTGCCAGCCGGGCATTCGCTGCGCTTGTTGGTGGCGAGCGCGGACCTGCAGAATGCCTGGCCGTGCGCCACTCGCGGCGTTCACACGCTCCACCGCGGCACGGACTTCCCGTCTCGTGTAGTTTTGCCGCTTGCCCCCGCCGATGCGCCTGGACTGGCGCCGCCCGAGTTGAAACCGTCCCCACGCCGCGAGCCAACAGATGACGATTTCGGCGGCTCGTCGCACAAGATCACACACGACCTGGTGAACGAAACCGTGACGGTCGAGCTAGAGCGGGTCGGCGGACTGATGCCCAACTCCACCGCAGCGCGACCGCCATTCGGAGAGAGCATCAGCCGCCGCGAAGCGCGCTCGCGCTACACCGTCTCGCGCAAGGACCCCGCGGCAGCGCACCTGCACGCCGACCACGTCTACACGATCGGTCGTCCCGAAGGTGAGATCCGCATCGAAGTAAACGAATCTGTTTCGAGCGACGCACAGATGTTTCGCTTCCAGTCGCGGGTGGAGATTCGCGTGGACGGCAAGACACATTTCACGAAAAGCTGGCGCGCATCGCGACCGCGGCTTCTGGACTGACGGGCGGCCACGCGCTGTTGACGCGGACGGCCCGCGATTTGTTACGTGGTCAGCGGGACCAGTGGCAACGTGATGCGTGAGGGGTGCTCCCGCGAGTGCAGCACGGTCTGGTGAGCGACCTGCATGCGAGTTGCCCGGGCTATGGGTTCCCCCGTATTCAGATTGCGGTCGAAGCGGGGAAAGCTGCTGCTGGTGACATCCAGTCGGATGCGATGGCCCGCGCGGAAGAGGTTGCTGGTCACGCCCAGGTCGACGGTCACCCCGTAGACGGTGCCGCGCGACATCAGTTGGGGTTGCTCCCACGAATCACGATACTTGCAGCGAGTGATGCCCTCGCACAGATTCATCGCGTATCCGTTCGGGTAGACGTCGATGAGTCGGGCCACGAAATCTGTGTCCGGTGCTGTGGAAGCGACGTACAGACGGCATTGAACGGGGCCGCTGACGGTCAGGTCCTCCGTCAGCGGCGAGCTGGTGTAAACGAGCATGTCGGCGCGCATCTCGAGTGCACGCTGATCGAAGGGTCCAGCTGGTAGGTACTCCGGACTGTTCGAGTGGTTGCCGCCAATTGTCGGGACTGGATGCTCCGGGTCGTACGCGAACTGGTCCGGCGGCTCGCTGCCCGGCTCCTCTCGGCTCAAGCGGCCGTCGCCGATCAGGGTATTGGCGCGGCCGCCCGAGTGCAGGAAGAACGGAGTGAACGTAGTGTCCGGCAACGGCCACTCGTTGGCAAGACTCCACTGGTTGGCGCCCATCGTGAAGACTTTCACCGCTGGCTCGTCCAGGATCCCGGTGTCTATGCCCTTGAGCCAGTAGTCGAACCAGCGGAGCTCTTCCGCCTGCAGGTCTGTATCGGCATGCGGCCCGAAATCCAACTGCCCGACCGTGCTGCTGCCGAGCGCATGCGTCCATGGACCAATCAGGATCCTCTGGCTGCGCCGCGTCGCGTCCGTGCGCCCGCGTTTCTGCATTCCATCGAAGTTGAGGAACGCAGCGCCAGCGTAGGCGTCATACCAGCCACACATGTTGAAGATCGGCACATCGATAGTCGGATACTGGTGGTGATTGCTGATGGCTCGCCAGTAGTCGTCGTACGCCTCGTGCTCGAGCCAGTCTCGGTAGAAGTCAACCGTACGCCCTGTCGCACGGTCCGCCTCGATGAGCGGAAGCGTTCGATACACCTGGTGCAGATCAAATGGCTCCAGATTCTGGAAGACGCGACCTGACGTCCGGAACGCCCACCACATGTTCAAGCACAGGTGGAAGGCGCCCCCGACATAGTTGTCCTGGTGCCAGAAGTCCGACGGTGTGACCCGCGGCGCCATCGCCTTGAGGTAGGTGCTGCGCTGCGGCGCCGGCAGCCACTGGGTTAACCCGCCATAGCTGCCGCCGACCGTTCCGATCTGACCGTCGCACCAGGCCTGAGCGCCTACCCACTCCTGCGTGTCGTAGCCATCGTTCGCTTCATCATGCCAGGCGTACCATTTGCCGTCGGAGTCGTATCGGCCGCGGCAGTCGACCGACACATAGGCGTAGCCTCGCCGGGCGTACCACACCGCTTGCTGGACGGTCTGGCTACGCCCGTTGTCGTACGGCGTTCGGAAGAGAATCGCGGGCGCCCGCGCCACTCCCGACGGCCGGTACACGTCCGCAGACAGCAACACGCCGTCCCGCATGGGGACCTTGAGGTCCATGTCGTACGTGACGTCGTGGATGGCCTCCGACGCGGAGCGGTGGGTCAACAACATCAAGCGTCAATCCACGCCTCACGCCACTCCAGGAACCCGTCGTAGCGGACGAACATGCCCTTCACCTTCTTGTGCGCGCCGTGCGACCATTTCCAATGCGAGATTTGGGCGGTTGGCAGGTCCTTCATCAATATATCCTGGGCCTGACCGTAAGTGTCTTTACGTTTGGTGGCGTCCATCTCGCGCTTGCCCATGGTCAAGGCGTCGTCGAGCTCTTTATTGCTGTAGTTGTGGCGGTTGTTGCCCGTCTCCCAACTCCGCAGCATGAGTGCCGGATCCCACCCGGGCAGATAGATGTTGGTGGTAATGGTGCCTGGGTACTTGTTGCCGATGGCGACCAGCTTCAACCACTCGTTCACCTCTTGCAGCTCAATGGTCAGCTTGATGCCGGCCTCGTTGAAACTCCGCTCGAGCACCTCGGAGATCGGCTTCCACTCGGGATTGACCGCCGGCGCTTTGAAAGCCAGCTCCTTCACCCCGAGTGCGCTGAACAGCTCCTTGCCCTTCTTGACGTCGTACGGAATCGCTGGGAAGCCCGTTTTCTCGAACGGATGCGCGGGCGGCACCGGGTTGTTCGACTCCGGAACCGTCCCCAGGCCGAAATACGCGACTTCGAGGAACGTCTTGCGGTCCATCAAGTGCAACAACGCCTGACGGGCCTTCACATCCTTGAATGGTTCGCTCGCCGCGTCGAGCATGAAAAGCGTCAGGGCGGTGCTCTTCTTCGGCTGCAACACCAGATGGTTGGGGTCGTTCTGGAGCTGCGCCACGAACTTCGATCCGAGCTGCCAGTAGGCATCGACGGCATCGCTGGTGAACGACGTGAGGAGGGCTGTTGGGTCGGCAAGGGTCTTGATGATCACCTTGTCCATGTACGGCTTGCCCTTTTCCCAGTAGTCGCCATTCTTTTCCAGGACCACCCGATCGTTGACGAGGTACTCGGCGAGCTTGTAGGGCCCGGTGCCGATTGCCTTGCTCGCCAGCTCCTTTTCGTTCTCCGGCGCCAAGATCTTGGCGTCGTAGAGCGACGCGAGCAGCGCGGCATTGGGACTCTTCATCTGGATCTTGACGCTATTCTTGCCATCGGGCTCGATCTTGTCGATGTCGGCTAGCGCAGTGCGGAACGGCGAACCAGTGTCCGGATTCTGGATCCGCTCGATCGACCACTTCACGTCGTCGGAGGTCATCTCGCGTCCGTTGTGGAACTTCACACCCGGGCGGAGCTTGAATGTCCACGTCAGGCCGTTGTTCGTCGGCTCCCAGCTTTCGGCTAGGTCCGCGACAGGGTTCATGTCCTCATCGAATTTCGTCAGTGCATTGAACAGCCCAGGATGCGTGTTGCGGTTGTTCGCGAGACCCGGATTGTCCGGATCAAACGTCTGGATCGGCTGGGGCGTGCCGTACGTGAACGTCCCACCCATCTTGATGTTGGCCGGCGCGGCGCTGGTTGCCGCCGCGGGCGCCTGAGCGGCTGGCTTCGCGGCGGCCGCCGGTGGCTGGGTGGCCGCCGGGGTCGCCGGGGCCGATTGACCGCACGCCGCCAGCAATCCCCCGGCTGCGATCGCTCCGACTCCTACCAGGGCTGTGCGCAGAAATTGACGGCGCTTCACATTCCCCGCTAACTCACGCTCTGTCATGTCGTCGCTCATCCTTTCTTTCGAATACCTACGCTTGCCGCAACCTGGGATCGAGAGCATCGCGCAGTGCGTCGCCCAACATGTTGAGCGACCAGACCGTGGCAAAAATGAACAGGCCCGGGAACAGGATGTACCACGGCGTCACACGGATGTAGCTGTACCCAACCTGGAGGAGTGTCCCCCACGACGCCGCCGGCGGCTGTACGCCAAGACCGAGGAAAGACAGCGACGCCTCGGTCAGGATCGCGAACGCAACACCCAGTGAAGCCTGGACAATCAGCGGCGACAAACAGTTCGGCAGGATGCTCCGGAACATGATGCGCGGTGCAGTTGCGCCCACGGCACGCGCGGCCAGCACGTACTCCTTGCTGCGCTCGCCGACGACCGCCGCGCGCATGATGCGCGCAACGTATGGCGTGTTGATAATGCCCAGCGCAAGGATCAGGAACTGCACCTGTGTGCCGAACATCCCGACAATGGTCAGCGCCAGCAAAATGCCCGGGAAAGCCAGAAACCCGTCGAGCGCACGCATGATGATGTCGTCGAGCACTCCGCTGCGATAGCCAGCGAGCAGCCCAAGCGGAACGCCCAGCATGACCGCCAGTGTCTCAGCCGAAATCGACACCGTGAGTGAGATGCGCGCCGCATGCAAGATCAGGCTCAGCATGTCGCGCCCGGTCTCATCGGTTCCTAACAAGTACGCTGCCGACGGGCCGCTGAACCGATCGGGTATGTGCATCTCCAATGGGCTGTACGGAGCGATAACCGGAGCAGCCAGCGCTGACAACGCGATCACCCCGAGGAGGCATGCGGCGAAAGTCGCGGGTGCAGAGCGGCCGATCCGCCGTAGCAGGCTGCGCGCCGGCGAGATCGACGAGCCGATACGCCGGTTAGCGATTACCTCCGGCGCCGCCGCAATCCGGACACGTGCACTCACCGACACGGGTTCGTCCCCTGCTCAGTCATAGCGGATGCGCGGATCGATTGCCGCGTACAGAAGATCGACGACGAGATTCACCCACACGAACATCGCCGCTACGACAACGAGCGTACTCTGGACGAGAATATAGTCGCGCTGAAAGATAGCGTTGATTGCGAGCCACCCGATGCCGGGCCAGCCAAAGACCCATTCGACCATGACCGCGCTGCCCACCAGACCCGCGAATTGCAGACCCAGCACGGTAACGGTCGGAATCAGCGCGTTCTTCAGCGCGTGGCGCACGACCACCATGCGGTTGGTCAATCCCTTCGCGTGCGCCGTCCGGACGTAGTCCTCGCTCAGGATGTCCAGCATGCTCGAGCGCAGGAAGCGCATGATCGGCGCGGCCAGCAATATTGCCATCGTTACGGCCGGGAGCGCCAGAAAGCGAAGGTTGTTTCCGAGGTCTTGCTCGATGGGGACGTGGCCGCTCGGGGGAAATAAACCGAGTGTGACGGCGAATATCAGGACCATGATGATGCCCAGCCAGAAACTGGGAATCGCGATGCCGAGGGTGATGAAGGCCGTCAGGAAGCTCTCGATTCGGGAGCCGTGCTTGACGGCGGAAATGATGCCGCCGGGCACAGCCACGAACACCGCGAGCAATAGCGACGCGATCGCAAGTTCGATCGACGCGGGTAGCTTCTGCCCGAGCACCGTGCTCACCGGAAGGTGATTCACATACGACTTGCCCATGTCGCCGCGCAGCAGGTTGGTCACCCAGAACAGGTATTGCTCAACCCAGGGCTTGTCGAGACCCATCTCGCGTCGGGCGGCCTCGATCATGTCTTTCGTCACGCCCGGCTGGGCGCCGTACATCTGGACCGCCGGGTCGCCAGGCGAGAGATGGAGAACGAGAAACACGATCACGGAGACGAAGAACAGCACCGGTATGGCTTGGAGTAGCCGCCGCAGGATGTACCGTCTCGCTCCCACCTGCTTAGCTCCCGCGACCCTGCATCACGTCACCGGTGCCTCAGCCATGCGTCGTCACCGAATAGCTGTGCGGCGAATCGATCAGCCGTCCGCTCGCAAACCTGCCAGGGCTGAACAGATCGAGATCGACCAACGTGCTGCGCCCGTCGACGATCGTTTCGGCGATGAGCTCGCCAGTGATCGGGCTCAGTTTGAAGCCGTGGCCACTGAAGCCCGCCGCGACGTGGAGTCCGCCGATGCCCGGCACCGGCCCGAGGATCGGCTGGAGGTCGGGCGAACAATCGTAGACTCCGGTATAGCCGCGCCGCAGGCCGGCCGCCGCCTCGCTGGGGAAGCGATCGCAGAACCGGGTCACCAGCCGCAACTCGTCCTCCGGGTCGGGCGTGCGGTCCAGCTCGACGTCCACGTCCTCGACTCCGTCAAAGGGTGAGCTTGCGCCAATCAGCGTCAACTGCTGACCATCCGGTCGGTAATAGGCCCCGTTCACTCGATCGGAGATGGTTGGATGCGGTTTGCCAAACAGCGGCGATCGCTGGACGATGGCGATGGTGTGCCGAATCGGCCGCAACGGCAAGTCGAAACCAAGAGGCGCGAGCAACTCCCGCGAGCGATAGCCGGCGGCGACCACGACGGTGCCCGTCTGGATAGGGCCCATGCTCGTTTCGATGCCTGTAATGCCGTGCGGACCAACGATCAGCGCGAGCGCCTCAATTCCGATGCGCTGATCCACTCCCCGCAGACGAGCGGCCTGCGCGAACGCGGACGCCGCCAGCACTGGATCGGCATAGCCGGACTGTGGCTCCCAGGCGATCGCGCCGATCCCGGTCAGGTTCATATCCGGCTGGAGCTCTGCCAGCGCATCCAGACTCAACGCATCGGCGTCGATCCCGATCCGCCGATGCATGGCGACGTTCGCGGCCACGGCCTCGACGTCCTCCGGCGGAAGCAGTACCAGCAGCCCGGCGCGGTGGAAGCCAACCTCGCCGCCAACTACCTCATCGAAGCGCTCGAAAATGCGTAACGCCGCGAACGACATCCGCGCCAGCGCCTCGTGGGTGTAGTGCGTGCGAACGATGGCACTGGAGCGCCCAGTCGCGCCGGCGGCGATGCCGGTCTTCTCCAGCAGGACGATTCGCCCGGCGCCGCGGCATGCCAACTGCCAGGCGATACTGGCACCGGAGCAGCCCCCGCCGACGACGACCACGTCCGCAACATCAGCCACGCACGAAAACCCCACTGTCAGTGCTGAGTGGCGTCGCGTCTTTGCCGATGTAGCGACGCAAACGGTCGTACTCCGCGGCCGGTGGCTGTTCGAAAAACCCGCGTCGACTGACAGGTGGCAGGCCCGCTCTGGTCAGGTCAGCCCACATCTCGGCCAGCTTGAACCCCGCCAGCATGCCATCGATGAGTGGTGCACCCGCTGCCCCCGAGGCGTCACGACCGGCGTGGGTCAGGACGGAGCCGGCCAACGTACACCCGGGTATGAGCGTCTCCGCGCCATCCTCCTCGACGCACCGCCGCGCGGTTTCAACAACGCGCCCGATCACCGCGTCCGGTGGCGTCCGTTCCGGGTACAGATCGTTAGCATCGATGTCAAACGATCGCACCGACGCCAGCTTGCCGCTCAATCCATAGACGTCGAGCAGCATCTTCTGAATCTGGCCATTCTGGTAGTCAACGGCGAGCAACGAGAAGCTGCGGCCCATCTGATACGCGAGCAGCGCCGCGGATTCGAGCGTGGCGGTGACGGGAATCGAAAGCAGCTGGCGGCACTCGTACAATCCGACGTCGAGCTGACACGAGAGGAAGATCGCGTCGTACCCCTCACGCTGCGCCTGCAGGGCACGCTCGATCGTGCCATTGATGCACTCATGTCGGAAGTACAGCCACTGGTTGTTCTTGAGCGGGTAGACGTCGCCGATGTTGACAATCTCGAAGTCCGTGTCCGAACGCGCAACTCGCGCAAGGTTGTCACGTCCATGGACTTCGGTCCCGCCGAATGGATTGATAACCAGAATCCGCACCGTCGCCGCTCCTTCCTACTCTTCCTCGACAGTCACCCCGTAGACGTCGCGCGCTCGCTCGCGCGTGATCAAGCCTGCTTGCACGTCATTGCGCACGCGCCGCTTATCGCGATCGTGCGGGTCTCCCCAGCCACCACCGCCCGGCGTCACGGTCAGCAGCCGATCGCCCTCCTGCAGGAAGGTCGTGACCTTGCTGGCCAACTCGGTTGTGGTTCCGTCGGCATGCGTGATCACACAACGCGAACCCGCTGCATCTGATCCGCCGAAGGCGCCCCATGGGTGAACGCTCTTGCGATCGGAGCTTAGCGTTAGCCGGGTATAGCTGCCGAGCACCTCCAGCTCGCGCAATAGTCCAGCGCCACCACGGAACCTGCCTGCGCCGTCCGAATCCGGTACAAAGCCGTAACGCAGCACGCGCAATGGATATGTAGCTTCGATGGCCTCAACCGGCGCGTTGCGCGTGTTCGTCATGTGATTCTGCACTGCATCCATCCCGTCGCGGTCGTGGAAGGCCCCCTGACCACCCGCATACGTCTCGATGTAGGTGTAGTAGCTGCCGTCACGCGGATCGAAGCCTCCAATATTCAGCAGATTCATCGTCCCGGAGCACGCCGCCGGCACACGCTCGGGGACCGCCTGAATAAGCGCCTTCAGGAGCGCGTCGACAATCCGCTGCGTGGTGATAATGTTCGCGTTGCACACAGCCGCCGGGTAGCGGGCCCCCAGGAGGGTGCCGTCGCGAGTCACCACGGTTATGGGGCGATAAGCGCCAGCGTTGGGCGGAAGATCAGGATCCACGACGCACTTGAGCACGTAGTAGACGCAGGCTGCCACGGAGGGCCAGCGGCAGTTGAGCGGACCGGCGGTCTGTGCGTCGCTGTCCGAGAAATCCGCGATGAGCGTGCCGTCGTGCACGGTGACCCGCACGCGGAGCGTCAGCGGCCGGTCGTGGATGCCGTCTCCCTCGATGACGTCTTCGCCCATGTAGGTTCCGTCCGGAATCCGGCGCAGACCGGCGGTCATCCGCCGTTCGGAATAGTCCAGCATCTCGTCGAAATACTGACGCAGCGTTGGGGCGCCATATTTCGCCGCGACCTCGCACACGCGACGCTCCGCAATGGTGTTGGCCGCGATCTGCGCCAGTAGATCGCCGCGATTCTCCGCCGGCGTGCGCAGATTCAGATTGATGAACGCCAGCAGGTGCTCGTCCAGTTGACCGCGCCCTTGGATCTTGAGTGGCGGTATCTGGAGTCCCTCCTGGTAGATCTCGGTCACTCCGAATGGCATGCTGCCGGGAGCGAAGCCGCCGATGTCGACGCGATGCGCCTGGCTCGCGGCAAAGGCGAAGACTCTGCCCTCGACGAACAGCGGCCCGATGATGCACACGTCGTTCAGATGGCCAGGGCCGGCTGGGTAGGGCGTGTTGAGTATCAACGCGTCAGAGGGCTCGAGCGTGTCGGGTGGAAATGCCTCGAGCGCGGTAGCCAACGCTGAGTGCATCGTGCCAAGGTGGAGTGGGGTGCCACCCGACTCACTCATGGCGATGACCTCGCCGTCCAGGGTATACAGGGCACACGCGCAGTCGCGACGGTCTTTGATATTCGTCGAGTACGAGGCACGGACGAGGCCGGCAGTCATTTCGTCGGCAATGGAGTAGAGCGCGTTGCGCATTACTTCGAGCGTGATCGGGTCGACCTGAGTGGCATGTGCCATCACTGAGCCCTAGCTACGCGCACGATCAAATTCTCAAAGTGATCGACGCGCCCACAATCGCCCGGCCACAACACAGTGGTGGAGTCGATCTGCTCGACGACTGCCGGGCCGTCGATGCACATGCCGGGTTTCAGCACCGCACGATCGTAGACCGCGGCGACCGTCCACACGCCTTCGATGTACATCCTCCGCCGGTCCTTCAGCGGCGGAGCCGGTTGCTGCTGTTCGGGTTGCGCAGCGGATGCGGCCGTACCTGGTTTGGGCAGCTGCGCGATTGCGGTGACTTGCGCGTTCACGAGGACGACCTGCTCGGCGCGCATCGCGTACCCGTAGTACTGCGTGTGAGCGCTGTGGAACGCCTCACGTACTTGCTCGATGGCCAACGAATCCAGGGCTCCGCCAGGAATGGCGACCTGCAATTCGAAGCCTTGCCCCTGGTAACGCATCTCCGCGCTACGAGCGAGCGCCACCTGGTCGGGAGAAACGTTGTCGTGCGCCATCCGCTCCATGGCGCGCCGTTCCAGATCGGCGAACAGACTGGTCAGCCGATCGCCATCGCACTCGGCGAGCGGACCGAGGTACGTGGCGCTGAAGTCGTACCGAACGTCAGCCAGCAACAGGCCCATTGCCGAGGTGACACCGGGCGCAAGCGGCACCAGCACCTCGGGCGCGCCGAAATTACGGGCGAGCTCCGACGCGTGGACCGGCCCTCCACCGCCGAACGCCACCAGCACGAAGTCGCGCGGATCGAACCCTTTTTCGACCGAAACCGCACGCATGCCACGCACCATCGTGGCATTGATGACACTGATAATTCCCTCCGCCGCGCGCTCGATGTCTAAACCCAGCGGAGCGGCAATGCGATCGCCGATCGCGCGCTGAGCTGCATCGAAGTCCAGCTGAATCTCACCACCCAGAAAGTAATCCGCGTTCAACCGACCGAGCACCAGGTTGGCGTCGGTCACGGTCGGGTCCAGGCCACCGCGGCCATAACATGCAGGGCCCGGCACGGCACCCGCGCTCCGTGGCCCGCTGCGCAAGGCGCCGCCCGCGTCGATCCACGCAATCGAGCCACCGCCGGCGCCCAGTGTGTGGATGTCGATCATCGGCACTTTGATGGGCAAACCGCCGATTTCACTCTCCTTCGAATAGCGAAGCCGTCCCTCGTGCGCCAAACAGATATCGAAACTGGTGCCGCCCATGTCGACGGTGATCGTGCTCGGAAAGCCCGCCTGGCGCGCCAGGGCGACCGCACCGAGCGCGCCCGCGGCGGGCCCTGAGAGCATGGTCCGCACGCTTTGTTCGCCGGCCGTGCGCGCGGTCATCAAGCCGCCATTCGATTGCATGATGTGCAACTCAGCGTCGACGCCGTGCGCCTGTAACCGCTGTTCGAGCGAGGCTACGTAGTGGCGCACGATCGGCATGACATACGCGTTCGCAACGGTCGTGCTCATCCGCTCGTACTCTTTGAATTCTGGTAGCACCTCCGAGCTCAATGACACTTCCGCCGCCGGGAAGTGGGCGCGGATAAGGTCCAGTAGCCGGCGCTCGTGAAGCGGATTAGCGTACGCATGCAGCAGACAGACGGCAATTGCCGTGACGCCGGCGGCGCACGCCGCCTCGATGGCTGAAATGGCCTGCGCCTCGTCCAGAGGCACCAGCACCTCGCCGTTATGGAGCACGCGCTCGCGGACTTCGAAGCACAGCTGGCGCGGAAGCAGCGGCTCGGGTCGGCGAGCGAACCAGTCGTACAGCTTCGGCCGATCCTGCCGGCCAATGTGGAGTACGTCGCGGAATCCCTCCGTGACAAGCAAGGCACAGCTCGCGCCGCGCCGCTCCAGAAGCGCATTCGTCGCGACTGTCGTTCCGTGCGCGAGAAATGAAATCGCGCTCGGCTCGACGTTGCACTGCTGAGCGATCTTGTGGATCCCGGCTTCAACACCCAGCGCCTGATTCGCGGGGGTAGATGACGTCTTGGCAAATTCGAGGGTATTCGATGCCGTGTCGAACAGCGCCAGGTCTGTAAACGTGCCGCCCACATCGATGCCGAGGCGGAGGGTCACTGGCTGCCTATGTAGCGCAATGTCCAGCGGAGTGCCTGTTGGAGCGCCCGCTCCGCAGCAGGTCCATCGTGTCGCTCGCAGGCGGCGAATAAACGGCGCTGGTGATCGAGCGACTCTTCGAGCCGTGTGGGGCTGTTGAAGACAACGCGCAGGTAGCGCGCAGCGCGTTCACGTAAATCGGCCACCGCGCCGCACAGCCGTTCGCGGCCGGAGACCGCATAGCACACCGAGTGATACTCGGCTTCGGCCAGCAGGTAGGCTTCCAGATCACTCGACCGAGATAAGGGCTCTAGCCGCTCCAGAACCTGAGCCATGCGGTCGAGCACGGCCGGCGTCATGTGCGCGGCCGCCAGCCGGGCGGCGAGTCCCTCCAGGCCCGTACGCATGGCATAGAGCTCCTCGAGCTCCTCGGCGCTGAGTGAGGCGACCCGAAAGCCGCGGCGCGGCAACAGCTCGACCAACCCTTCGGCGCAGAGCGAGCGGAGCGCGTCGCGGATGGGCATCCGACTGACGCCGAACGAGGATGCGAGCTCTTCCTGGCGCAGCCATTGGCTCGGTGGCAAGCGTCCACGAAGAATGGCCTGCCGCAACTGATCGTAGACCTCGCGGTCGAACGTAGGGCTTCGAATCTCGCGGAACTCGGGCCGCGCCACGGCGGCCAGATTGGATACAGGATACACGCGACGCCGCGAGGCTATGGCAGGTCCGGCCGCCTGTCAAGGCCCTCCGGTGCCCCCTACGTCCCTGCGCGGCTCGGTTCCGCACACGCGGGCTTCGGCAAGGCCGCGCTCCCTCGCTGCCTGGTTGGCATCCACTCCGCAGCCCGAGCAATTCACGGTCTGGCTCTCGCTGGACCAGAGCGATAACGACCCAACGGCTTTCTGGACCTATGTGCTCATCGCTCTCCAGCGGAGCTCAACGCAGGGCTTGCTGGTGTTGCGTGCCGTCAGCGGCCCAGGGGTGCCTGCTTCACGTTGCCGGTTGGGCTGCTGAGCTTCGCCACTGGGGGCCGAAAAGATAGACATCGGCAGGGCCAGGACAGCCAGCGCGGCAACAAGGGCGCTTTCAGGACACGCTCGACCAGCGAACGCGAGTTCACTCACTCGAGTTCCGCGGAAACTTTCAGGCGCGCGATGACTACCGGACCGGTACCGCAGTGAAAGCGGAGTGGCGTGCACAGGCTAGGATGCCGCCTTCGCCACGTACGCAGAGCGACCCGCGGACGCTTTGTCAGCTATCCACGGGCCGCCTGCCAGGAAGGAGCGCCTGCCTATTTGCGACGCCGCCGATAAGCCATGTGGCCGCGCCTTCCTGCAGCGCTCACACGTGGCATTGTGGGTGTCATTGTGGGTGTGGGGCGGTGGAAACGCCTGCTTTAGCCCACTTGCGGCGGCATTTTGAAGTCACATTGGCACACAATAAGCGTCGGTAGCTAAATGTCGTAATAGAGGTGAAACTCGTACGGATGCGGGCGGAGGGCAACGGCTTCGATCTCGCGCTCGCGTTTGTAAGCGATCCACTCGTCGATCAGGTCCTGGGTGAAGACCCCGCCGCGGAGGAGGAATTCGCTGTCTTGCTGCAGGGCGTCGAGCACTTCGCCGAGGCTGCCTGGGGTGCTCTGGATCTTCGGCCCGCCGCTGGCGCCGTTGTGGCCGACCAGCTCGTACAGATCCTCGTCGATCGGATCGGGCGGCTCGATCTTGTTCATCACGCCGTCGAGGCCGGCCATCAGCATCGCCGAGAACGCCAGGTACGGGTTGCACGACGGGTCTGGGGCGCGAAACTCCAGACGCCGCGCCTTGGGGTGGTTCGAATACGTCGGGATGCGCACGCATGCCGAGCGGTTGCGCTGCGAGTACACCAGGTTGATCGGCGCTTCGTAGCCCGGCACCAACCGCCGGTAGCTGTTCGTGGTCGGGGCGGCAAAGGCCAGGATCGCCGATGCGTGCTTCAGCAGACCGCCGATGTAGTGGCGGCACATCTCCGACAGCAGCGCGTAGCCATCCTTGTCGTAGAACAGCGGCTCATCGTCGTTCCACAGGCTCTGATGCGTGTGCATGCCTGAGCCGTTATCGCCGAACAGCGGCTTGGGCATGAACGTCGCCGTGTAGCCGTTGCGATAGCAGACGTTCTTGACGATGTACTTGTACTTGAGGACCTGGTCGGCCATCTTGACCAGCGTCCCGAACCGCATGTCGATCTCGGTCTGGCCAGCCGTGCCGACCTCGTGGTGGTGGACCTCGATCTTGATGCCCGCCTTCTGCATCTCCAACACGATCTCGCTGCGCAGATCCTGCAGCTTGTCCATCGGCGGGACCGGGAAATAGCCCTCCTTGTAGCGCGGTCGGTAGCCCAGGTTGGCCGTGCCATTGCGCGAGCTATTCCAGATGCCCTCCTCGGAATCGATCTCGTAGAAGCCTGAGCGCTGGTCCTGTCCGAAGCGGATCGAGTTGAAGATGTAGAACTCGACCTCGGGCCCGAAGTACGCGGTGGTCGCGATGCCACTTTCGGTCACGAACGCCTCAGCTTTTTTCGCGACGAACCGCGGATCGCGCGAGTAGCGCTCCATCGTGCCCGGCTGGATGACATCGCAGATGATGCTCAGCGTCGGGATGTTGCACGCGGGATCGAGAAACGCGGTGTCGGGGTCCGGCAGCAGCAGCATGTCGGACTCATTGATCTTCTGGAAGCCACGGATGGACGAGCCATCGAAGCCGATACCCTCACTGAACAGGGTGGCAGTGAACTCTTCGACCGGGATCGAGAAGTGCTGCCACAGGCCAGGCAGGTCGATGAACTTGAAGTCGACCATTTTGACCTGCAGATCCTTGGCCTGATCCAGGACGTCCTTGGGCGACGTTCGCGGTTGGGCAATCTTCGGCCCGGTCGCAATGACCATACGGTCACTCCTCTCAGAGACAGCAAGAATTGGCGGGCGCTCCTTCCTCGACGCGGCAGTTGGCCGCGTGGTCCCGCAGAATGCCATTGTCCGGAGCGCGTTGGGCGGTCTGCCCCGGATGCACTGCCCGAGTTTCCCGGCGCGGCATTGTGCACAGTGCACAAGGAAGCAGGGCACTTTTGGTGGCGGGCTGCCGGCAGGCAACGCCGAACGTACTATCCGGTTGGGAGGAACGATCCCATGTCGGAGCTCGGTCGGCGAACGCTCCTAAAGTCCGCGTCAATCGCGGCGGGTGGATTGATTCTCACGGGGAATGCGGGGCTCGCGGCGCCCGCGGCGGCGCCGGTGGTGAGGAGAGCAAGCAGGCCGCTCAACGTGCGCTGGTTCGGCGGCGGCGTGGTCGAGGTCGCGACGCCGGACAACAAGCAGGTCGCGTTTGTGGACGCGTGGGTGTGGAACAACACTGCCTATACGGTGCAGAAGGTCGAGCGGCCAGCCGACCTCAGCAGCGCTGAGGCATTTGCCGAGTACGTCGCCGCGAAGTCGCCGGACGCGGTGCTGGTGCTGCTCACACACGACCACGGCGACCACATGGGCGACTATTTTCGACGTCCTCAAGGCTCTGGTTGGGGCTGGGCTGCCCGTGAAGACCACCGGGCAGAGCGACCTCATGCGCGGCGGGTTGGTGCAGAAGTTTCGTGACGCGGGGCTCGATCCGGCGCAGATCATCGTCAATGGCGGCGCCGGGCAGAACTTCGGAGGCCGGGCGCAGCACGGCGCGATGACTGCCTGGCTGGTGCCAGCGGTCCACTCGAATCTGCTGGGTTTTCCGGCGGCCGGGTACGTGCTCGAAATTGGCGGCGTGCGGATCTATGCCTCGGGTGACACGGATCTGTACGGGGATATGCGGCTGATCGCCGATCGCTATCACCCGGATCTGGCGATGGTGTGCTGTGGTGGTGGGCCGTTCACGATGGGTCCGCGGGATGCGGCGATGGCCGTGCAGCTGACCGGCGTCTCGTGGGCGATACCGATTCACTATGCGCACAATCCCGCGGTGCTCGGCCTCGAGGCGGCGACGCAGTTCGAGCAGGCAGTGGGAGAGGCCGCGCCCGGAGTGGGGGTGCAGGTAATGCGGCTTGGGGAGGCGCTCTCGCTTACTGTTTAACAAGAGCTTTGCCAAAGTACGAGCCGTTGCGGGACTTTCTGGCGGCGCTACCGCGTGGCCAGAAGCAGGTCACGCTCGGCTTTCGGCGCGTCGAGGAGCTGCTGGGCGAGCCGCTACCGCCTTCGGCGCTGACCTACGAGCAGTGGTGGCTGGGCGGCCGCGTGAAACGGGGTCGCATCGACGCGAACTGGCAGGACCAGGTCCAACAAAGGGCCTGGGAAGACGCCGGCTGGACCGTGGACGAGCTGGACTTGCTGTTGAAGAACGTGACCTTCCGCCGCCGCTGATGCCGCTGCGGGCTGTCACATTTGACTTCTGGAGCACGCTCGTAGACGGCTCGGCGACGCCTGAGGGGGCGACGCGGCGCCTGGCACAGCTGCACGCGCATATCGTGGGCGCAGGGCACGCCTGCAGCGTTGAGGAGCTACGGACGGCATTCAGGAAGATGCTCGATCAGGTCACCGAGGAGGCTCGCGAGAGCCTCATCGATGTTGGGCCGCCAGGGCGGTGGCAAATCCTGGCCAGAGAGCTCGGCATCACCGACGGCAAAGTGGGCTTCGAGGTCTTCGAGCGCGCGTACGAGGACATCACCCTCAATCCGCTCGCCCAGGCGATGCCGCACGTCCACGCAGCGGTCGAGGCGATCAAAGGCGCCGGGTACCGGATGGCCGTGATCTGCAATACCGGCACAACCGGCGGCCGAACGTTACGTGAAGTCCTGCGGCGGCATGGGCTCTTCGACTACTTCGATGTCACGGTGTTCTCGAATGAGTTCGGCACGTCGAAGCCACACGCAAGCATCTTCGAGCACACGCTGCGCGAGCTCGGCGGAGTCGATCCAAACGAGGCGCTGCACGTGGGCGACCTGGAGGAGCTGGACATCGACGGGGCGCACCGCGCGGGCATGCTGGCAGCGTTGTACGCGCCAGACGGGCTGCCGGAAGCAACACAAGCGGACCTCATCGTGACCGATTGGCGGGACTTCGGCGAGCAGGTCGCCGGCCTCACAAAGGACGGCGTAATGCGCGGACGCGTGGGCAAATGAGGCTGTAGCCCTGGCGGTCGGCCTTACCATTGCTCGCAGGCGTGACTGAAACAGACGTTCGAGACTGGTGGAACGACGACGAGTTCCTGGAGGAGGAGCCGCAGAACGAGCCAGCAGCTCGCGCAGCCCAAGCAGAGACCAACGAAAACGGCAAAGCCGCGGACGCCGCGAAGGATTTCGTGCACTTGCATGTGCACAGCGAGTACTCGCTGCTGGACGGGCTTTCGCCGGTCAGGCAGATCGTGGAGACCGTCAAGCGTGGCGGCATGGGCGCCGTGGCGCTCACCGACCACGGGAATCTGTATGGCGCCATCGACTTCTACACGCACGCCAGAAGCAACGGCATCAAGCCGATTCTGGGCGTGGAGGCCTACGTCAGTCCGCGCGGCATGGCCGACAAGGGCGGCGCCCAGGACCGCAACTACTTCCACCTGGTACTCCTGGCGAAAAGTGTCGAGGGCTATCAGAACCTCATCAAGCTCGTGTCACGGGCGAACCTCGACGGCTACTACTACAAGCCGCGGTTCGACCGGGCGCTGCTCGCGGAGCACGCCAAAGGCCTGATCGCGCTGAGCGCGTGCTATAGCGGCGAGCCGTCACGGGCAGTGCTCGAAGGTGACATGGCCAAGGCCAAAGAGGCTGCGGGCTGGTACAGGGAGGTGTTCGGGGAGGACTACTTCCTCGAGCTACAGGACCACGGCAATGACGATGACAAGCGGGTCAACACGGGGCTGCTCGAGCTGCACAAAGCGCTGGGCATCCCCGTCGTCGCAACGAACGACTCGCACTACGCCAGCGCGACCCAGGCGCCCGCGCAGGACATCCTGCTGTGCATCCAGACCAACAGCGTCTTCGAGGACCCGCGGCGCATGCGCATGCAGCCAGCCGAGTTCTTCCTCAAGACGCCAGACGAGATGTGGCGGCTCTTTGGTGAGGTGCCGCAGGCGCTGCACAACACCGTAGCGATTGCCGAGCGGTGCGATCTGCAATTGCAGTTCGGGCGGCTCAGTTTTCCGAGTCTCGACCACCTGGTGCCGGCTGGCCAGACACCGCAGGAGTACCTCACCAGAACATGCGAAGAAGGGCTCCAACGCCGCTACGGAGCGAGCCTGACCGAGCAGCATCGCCAGCGGCTGCGCTACGAGCTCGAGGTGGTCGAGACGACCGGCTTCGCGCCGTACATTCTGTTCGTCTGGGACTTCGTGGACTGGGCGCGGCGGCGGGGGATCCCGTGTGGGCCACGTGGCTCGGCGGCGGGCAGCATCATCGTGTACAGCCTGGGCATCTCCGACCTCGATCCGGTCGGCTATGGGCTCACGTTCGAGCGGTTCCTCAACCCCGAGCGCATCCAGATGCCCGATATCGACATGGACTTCGCCGACGATCGACGCGACGAGGTCATCCAGTACGTCATCGATCGCTACGGCAGCGAGCGCGTAGCGCAGATCATCACCTTTGGTCGACTCCTGGCCCGCGCAGCCATCCGCGATGTCGGCAGAGCGCTCGACTATCCGCTGAATGAAGTCGATCGCGTGGCCAAGCTGGTGCCGCCGATCCCGATCGGACTGAAGATCGACCAGGCGATCGAGCAGAGCCCCGAGCTCAAGGGCCTGTACGAGCAGCAGCCACACATCAAGCGACTGATCGACAGCGCCAAGAGCGTGGAAGGCGTCGCGCGGCACGCTGGCACCCATGCGGCGGGTGTGGTCGTGGCCGACCAACCGCTGACCAACTACGTCCCACTGCAGCGGGCAACGCGAGGCGACAGCGCGATGACCCAGTACGACATGAAAGTGCTGGACAAGATTGGCCTGCTCAAGATGGACTTCCTCGGCCTGGCCAACCTGACCATGCTGTCGAAGGCGCTGGACAACATCCGCCAGCGGCGGGGCATCGAGCTGGACCTGGCCAAGCTGCCGCTCGACGATGAGCCGACCTACACGATGCTCGGGCGCGGCGAGACCCGCACCGTGTTCCAGCTGGAAGGCGGCGGGATGACGCGCTGCGTCCAGGACCTGCGGCCGACCACGCTCGATCATCTTGCGGCACTTGTGGCGCTGTTCCGGCCTGGGCCGATGGCGCACATTCCGAGCTACATCGCCCGCCGCGATGGTCGCGAGGAGCCGATCCCTCCCGACCCATCCCTGGAGGACGTGCTCAAGGAGAGCTACGGCGTCATCGTCTACCAGGACCAGGTGCTGCACGTGGTGCAGAAGGTGGCCGGCTACAGCCTCGGCCAGGCCGACGTGCTGCGGCGCGCGATGGGCAAGAAGGACAAAGAAGTCATGGCCCAGGAGGGCCCCAAGTTCATCGCCGCGGTGGTCGAACGCGGTTTTTCGCGCTCGACCGGTGAAAAGCTGTGGGAATTGCTGCAGCCATTCGCCGGCTACGCCTTCAACAAGGCGCACGCCTATTGCTATGCGCTGGTCGCCTATCAAACGGCCTATTTCAAAGCCAACTACCCGGTCGAGTGGTTCGCGGCGGTGCTGAGCACCGTCGCCGCGGACACCGACAAGATCGTCGGCGTGGTGGGTGAGTGCCGCCGCCTCGGCATCAATGTCCTGCCGCCAGACATCAACCGTTCGCGTCTGGAGTTCCTGGCGGAGGGCGATGCGATCCGCTACGGGCTGGGCGCGGTGAAGAACGTTGGGGCCGGTGCGGTGGAGTTACTGGTCGGCGACCGCGACACCAAAGGCGAGTACACCAGCCTCGAGGAGTTCTGCCGGCGGCAAGACCTGCACACGATCAACAAGCGCGTTGTCGAGTCGCTCGTCAAGTGCGGGGCGCTCGACGCATTCGGACTGCGCGAGGCCTTGCTGGACGAGAAGCGGCTGGAGGCGGCCATCGGCGCGGCGCAGATCGATCAGCGCGCTGCCAGCGCCGGCCAGAGCAGCCTGTTCGAGATGCTCGGCGAGATTGCGCCGCCGGTGGTCGCGCCAATCGTGACTGGCGAGGTCGCCATCTCCGCGCGCGAGCGCGCGCTGTGGGAGAAGGAGGTGCTGGGCTTCCAGTTCGGCGACCACCCGTACATGGAGGCAGCCGCGTGGCTGGCCAATCGGGTGACCCACGACACCAGCCAGATCACGCTCGAGACGAGCGGGGAACGTGTCGTGATGGCTGGGCTGGTCACGGGCGTTCGGCGACTGGTCACGCGGACGAAGTCACAGATGGCGGTGGTGACACTCGAGGACCTGGCCGGCACGGTCGAGGCGGTGGTGTTTCCGAAGCTGTACGAGCGCGCCGGCGAAGCGCTCCGCGAGGACAGCATCCTCATTGTCGAAGGGAAGGTGGACACCCGGTCTGAGCGGCCGCAGCTCGTTGCCGATCGGCTCGAGGAGTGGGTCGCGCCGGCCGCTGGTACGCCTCCGCCGCCTGTTGTCCGCAACGCTAGCCCTCACCCCAGCCCTCTCCCAGAGGGAGAGGGAGCAGGAGAGGGAGCAGGAGCACGCAGCCCTGTCCCAGAGGGAGAGGGAGCAGGAGCGCCTCACCCCTTGATAAAGCCTCTCGCAGGGGGCGACGGAGTCAATGGCGTGCAGCACAAGCGCGTGTTGCGGATTGAGGTGCCGCGTAACGGCGACGACAACGCCTGCTTGCGCGTCCTGGAGCTGCTTCAGCGGCTGGTGGAGCGCTACCCCGGCGGCGATGCGATCGAGCTGGTGCTGCGCGACCGCGGCGGCTGCGCTGTCGAGCTGAGCGGTGCGGACATCCTCGTCCAGCACTCGCCCGACCTCGAAGCGCAGGTGCGCACGCTGGTCGGCGACGAGAACGTGAAGGTCAGCTAAGGGCGCGGGTGGCGCCGACTAGGCGCGGCGACCAGTAGCCATCCCAGAGATTGCTGACCATGACGCCGTGTGCTTCGTCGACGGCGTGCACGAAGCGGCCATCGCCGACGTAGATGCCAACGTGGCTGAGCCCACGGCGGTAGGTGTTCGCGAACACCAGCACGTCGCCGGGCGCGAGCTCGTCGGCGCTCACGTGCGTGCCGCTGGCCAGCTGACCGGCCTCGTTATGCGGCAGGCTGACGCCGAACTGGCCGTAAATGAACTGGACGAAGCCGGTGCAGTCGAAGGCGGTTGGACCGCTGCTGCCCCAGACGTAGCGACTGCCGACGTACTCCTGCGCCAGGTCGGCGATCTCTATTCCCGGTTCATCGGTGGCGGCAAATGCGGGCGCGGCCACGGTCGACAAGACCGCACACAGCGCGACAAAGCATAGTTTTAAGAAAGAAGAAGTGCGAACGGCGGGCAGCATGCAGCTGGAGCCTCCAGGGGGACGAAATATGGACCGAGCACGCAAGCGCGTGAGGCACGCCAGCCGAGTGAGAAAGCAGGACCTGGTCAGGCCCGCGGCGGCTGGCGGCTCGTAGCTATTGGCCCCGCGAACGGGGATGCAACGCGCTGAGAACAGCGCTCGGGAGGCCGTCGACGTTCAACGGCACGAAGATATGGGCGACCACAGAGGGCCGCGTCGCGCCCTTATAGCCGCGTCCGGCCCAGGAGACAAGTGGTAGAGTCCCCGGACAACCCAGCATGCGCAACCTGTTCCGTAAAGGCCCCTCGTATGTGACGGTGCCGGCACAGGCGCGCGCGCCCGCGGCTGAGGCAAGTGACAGCCTCTGGGTCCGCTGCGAGAACGAGCGCTGCCGCGAGCTGCTGTACGTCCGCGAGTTCGAGAACAACCTGAAGGTGTGTCACAAATGTGAACACCACGCGCGACTTTCCGCGCGCGAGCGGGTCTCGCAGCTCGCCGATGAAGACTCCTTCGTCGAGCACGACGCCGATCTGGCGCCGGCCGATCCGCTGGACTTCGTCGCGGCTGGAGAGGCGTATCGACGCAAGGTCCAGGAGAGCTTCGAACGCACGGGCGAGCGCGAGGCGGCGGTGTGCGGGAGCGCGCTGTTGGATGGGCAGCCGCTCGAGCTCGTGGTGCTCGACTTCGCGTTCATGGGTGCGAGCATGGGCAGTGTGGTGGGCGAAAAAATCGCCCGCGCGTGCGATCGGGCCGGCGCGGCTGGCTCGGCGCTGGTGACGGTGAACGCCTCGGGCGGGGCGCGGATGCACGAGGGCATCTTCTCGTTGATGCAGATGGCCAAGACGGTCACCGCGTTGGCCGCGCTTGGCTCGGCGCGGGTGCCGCATCTTTCGGTGCTCGTGGACCCGACGCTGGGAGGCGTGACCGCGAGTTACGCCGGTGTTGGGGATGTAATCGTTGCCGAGCACGGTGCGCTGGTGGGGTTCGCGGGGCCGCGGGTGATCGAGCAGATCACCAAGCAGAAGCTGCCGCCGGATGCGCAGCGGGCGGCGTTCTTGCTCGAGCACGGGATGGTGGACCTGGTGGTGCAGCGACGTGAGCTGCGGCCTACTTTGACGCGGCTGTTGCGGCTGTATTGCACTGGCCATCGCTTCGCTCGGCCGGGGTTGAAATTTCACGGGGTAAACCCCCTTCAACCCCCGGGGCAGGATGGGGGCGAAGGGGTGCCGCGGGCGCCAGCAGGGGATCCGACTAGCCCGGCGCAGCAGCCTGCCGCCTGGGAGGCGAGCGCAGCGGCGCAGCCGCCGCCGGCGCAAGGTGGGGGCGAAGTGGCCCAGCCGCCGCCAGCGCGACGGGGGAGCGAAGCGGCGCAGTCCCAGCCGAACGCGGCGGGGAAGCAACCGGCGGTAGGGGAGCACTCCGCAGCGGCGCAACGGCCTCCGGCGCGGGAGCCGAATCCAGCGGCGCAGCAAACCCCAGTCGGGGAGCGCTCAGCGGCACCGCAACGGCCGCAGGCGGAGCCGCGCAACGACCGGAGTCACCGTGAGCAGTAACGGCAGCGTTGTGCTCAAAACGGCGGACGCGCGAGGACTGACCGCGTGGGACCGGGTGCAGCTGGCGCGCCATCCGCAACGGCCATACACCCTCGATTACCTGCAGCTCGCCTTCGCCGATTTCATCGAGCTGCACGGCGACCGGCTGTTCGCTGACGACGCCGCCATCGTCGGCGGGCTAGCCACCCTGAATGGCAGGACGGTGATGGTCATCGGCCACCAGAAGGGCCGCGACACCAAGGAGAACGTCCTCAGACGCTTCGGCATGGCCCGCCCTGAGGGCTACCGCAAAGCGCTACGGCTTATGCGCCAGGCCGAGAAGTTCGGCATGCCCGTCATCACCCTGATCGACATCCCGGGCGCGGACCCGTCGCTGGCCGCCGAAGAACGCGGCCAGGCATTCGCCATCGCCGAGAACCTGCTCGCCATGACGCAGCTCGAAGTGCCGTTCGTGAGCGTGATCATCGGCGAGGGCGGCTCGGGCGGCGCGCTCGCGCTGGGTGTGGCCGACCGGGTGCTGATGCTGGAGAACGCGATCTATTCGGTCGCGTCGCCCGAGGCCGCGGCGAGCATCCTGTGGAAGGACGGCGGCCGTGGCGCCGAGGCCGCCGAAGCGATGAAGATCACCGCGCCCGACCTGCTGCGCTTCGGCGTGATCGACGCCATCATCCCCGAGCCAACTGGCGGCGCCCATACAGACCCCGCGGCCTCGGCCGAGGCGTTGCGCGAGGCGCTCGTCGAACACCTGGCCGCCCTGGAGCAGCGACCCATCAATGAGCTGCTCGAGCAGCGGGCCGCACGCTACCGAGGCATCGGCGTCTTTCACACGTGAGCCTGGCAGACAGCCCTCACCCTGCCCTCTCCCAGAGGGAGAGGGTTCTCTTCGAAAAGACCGCCGTAGAGCTCGCGCAGACGGCGGGCGAGAAAGCGCTCGAGGCTTTTCGCGGCACGATCCTGCTGGAGTTCAAAGGCAAGCGCCAGGACAGCCCGGTGACGGCGTTGGATCGCGACACCGAAACCTTCCTGCGCACCGAGCTGCGGCGCAGGTTCCCCGCACATGGGCTGCTCGGCGAGGAGCACGCCGACGATATCGCCGCCGACGCCGAGCACGTGTGGGTGATCGATCCCATCGATGGCACCAGCAACTTCGCTTCGGGGGTGCCACTGTGGGGCATCTCCATCGGACTGCTGGAGCGCGGCGCGCCGATCGCGGGCTGCATCTGGGTGCCCGTCGGGCCCACCCTTGGGCCGGGTAGCTATCACGCCCACGCTGGCGGCGGCGCGTGGTTTGAAGATCAGCCGGTGTCGGTCTCGAAGGCGGTCGACGAACGCGGGCAGTTGATGACGTTGCCGGGCGACTACCTGCGCACGTTTCGCGTTCGGCGAGCCAGGCCGAGGACGCCGCGTGCGGCGCGGGCGCTGCCGGATGCCCGCACGCTGGGCTCGTGCACAGCCGAGCTGGTCCTGATCGCGTCGGGAGCGCTGCGCGCTGGGGTTTTCGTGAAGCCAAGCATCTGGGACGTGGCCGCGGGCGCGGTGATCGTGCGCGAGGCGGGCGGCTCCGTCCTCACCTGGGTCGATGGCCACTGGCAGCACCTGGAGCGGTTCGAGCCGCGGCCGCCTGAGAAGGGCGAGGGCCCGCCGGCACTACGCTACTGGGGCCAGCCGTTGGTGTTCGGTGCGCCCGATGCGCTGCAGCGGTTGTTGCCGCGGCTGGCGTGGCACCCGCGGCTACCCAAGCGCCTGCAGCGCTTGATCCAGGGCGAGGCGCTCGACAAGCTGCGTCAGGTCGGCCTGCCACTGTAGGCCCGCCGAGCGGCTGCGCAGGTCGATGCGCAACACCTCCCGCGTGTGCTCGTTCGGCACCTGCAGCAGATCGGCCAGCGGCGATTGGTCGCGCAGCAGAATCCCCGCCTGGAAGAGCGCCGCGTGCTTACGCCGCACCTGCGCCAGCCCAACAACTTTGGCGCGCTGGGCGTTGACGACTTCGTGGGGCGACAGGGCCCCGTAGCAGCAAGCGAGGAGGGCCCCTGCCACCGGATCAGCTCGTGATCGCAGCGCAGCGACGTCCTGGCGGGCTTCGGCGACTTCGACCCTGTGTAGGCCGAGTCGCGCCGCGAAGTGCTCGCCCAGCCAGCGGTAGGACTCCGTGAGATCGTCGAGCGCACCGGGTACGCAGACGCTGCAGCACAGCATCCCATCGTCGAGCAGCACCGCGCCGCCGCCCGCGCTGCGCTCGAGCACCTCCACGCCCGCGGCCGCGCAGCGCTCGACGTCGACGACTTCAGCGCGGCGGTTATGCAGGGCGAGGCCGAGCACGAGCGCCGGCGAGGTGACGACGTACCAGCGGACCAATGGGCGGTCACGCACCTCGTCGAGCAGGGCCTGGTCGCGCGCAAGCGCGATCGAAGGCGCTTCGGCTGATAGGCTCACACTCGTGTCCTGGCGGGGCAGCCGCATCTCGGTCGTGTTTCCAACGTACAACGAGCGCGACTCGATTCGGACGGCAATCCTGGATTTCGCGGCGACCGGCGTGGTGGATGAGATCCTCGTGGTCAACAACAACGCCGCCGCTGGCACCTCAGAGGAGGTCGCCGCGGCCAGCGAGCACATCGCCAACGGAACGGTCGTGCGCGAGGTCCGCGAATACCGCCAGGGCTACGGCTTTGCGATTCAGCGCGGACTGCGGGAGGCCACGGGCGACTACATCGTCGTGTCCGAGCCCGATGGCACCTTTCTCGGGCGGGACACGTTCAAGCTGCTGGCGTACGTCGACGACTTCGACGTCGTGTACGGCAGCCGCACGGCGCGGACGTTCATCTGGCGCGGCGCCAACATGGGCGCCTTGCTGCGCTGGGGCAACTGGGGCGTGGCCAAGATGATGGAGTTCTTGTTCAACAGCACCAACTTGACCGATGTTGGATGCACGATGCGCCTACTGCGCCGCGACGCGTTCGAGCAGCTCGCCCCAGAGTTCACGATTGGTGGCAGCGCGTTCGGCCCCGAGATGATGGTCCTGTCGCTGCTGCACGGGCTGCGCGTGATCCAGATCCCGGTGAACTACCTCCCGCGTGTCGGCGAGTCGAGCGTGACCGGCGATCTGCGCACGGCGGTGTTGCTGGGGCTGCGGATGATCGGTCTGGTGCTGCGCTACCGCCTACGGTCGTGGCTTCACTCCGGAAGGAGTCGGAACGCCTCGAAGTGAGCTGGCTTGACTGCGCGGAAGTGGCGGTGATTCAGGGTGATCAGAAGGTCTGTTCTTAGTCGCTCTGCCAGGACAACGATCGAGCCATCCGCGCCGCCCAGCGGGAAGTCCGCGTACTGCTCGCACAGGTCGGCAATGCGCGACCATTCCGAGGGCAGTGGTGGCTCGACTTCGGCACTGCTCAGTCCCCTCAGGAAGGCGGCCTCCGCTCGCCCGCCGAGGATGCCACCGATGAGGTAACAGACTTCGGCGACGGCCATCGTCGGAACGATGATCCGAATGTCTGTACGCGTGAAGACGGCGGCGCACCGCGCATGATTTGCGTCGCGTCGATTTGCCGCAGCCAAAAGCGGCCCGCTATCGCAGACCGCTATCGCGAGCGATGTCATCGGCCCAGTGGGCAGCAAGGTACTCATCCATGTGGGCAGCATCGGGTAACTCCGCACAGTCGATGATGCCGATGAATGAGAACGTGCGGGGCTTGTTCAACCCCAGGTGCTCTGCGAGCGCGATGCGCACTACCTCGGAGACCGACGTGCGGCGGCGTGCCGCTTCACGTTCCACGCACCCGGCCAGGTCGTCGGGCAGGCTGACCGTGGTGCGCTTCATACGCGCATACTAGCATACATCCTTGCCCAGAGCCTCCATGCCTTCGAAGTCGTCCATCTGCAGCCACTGCAGCATCACGCGCTGAACGCCGGCGGCTTCCAGCGCGGACAGCTGGTCGCGTAGCTCGGTCGGGCTGCCGAGCAGAGCGCCGCGGGCGCGCAGGGACTCGGGCTCGCGACCTGCCAGGCGGCGGTCGAGCTCCGCCTTATCTCGCGCCAGGAAAATGCCCGTCATCATCGTCCGTTTCACCTCGCAGGCTTGGCGGCCGCGTTCGCGCAGTTTCTCGTCCAGCGCGGAGCTGAGCTCGCGGAAGCGGTCGGGCGTCTGGTAGACGCAGTTCCACTCGTCGGCGAACTGGGCGGCCAGGTTGAGCGTGCCCTGCGGGCCGTTGCCGCCGATCACGATGCGCACGCGCTGTTGTGGGCGCGGCAGGAGGAGCGCTCCTTCCAGTGGAAAGTAGTCACTCTTGAACGACAAGGGCTCATCGCTGCGCAGCAACCGGCTGACCACCTCCACACCCTGGCGGAAGCGCGCGAACCGCGGGCCGCGTTCGAGCAGTGGGTAGCCGAACGCGCTGTGCTCGCGCTCTTGCCAGCCGGCGCCGAGACCGACCAGCAGGCGGCCGCCACTCAAATCTGAGACGGCGGCGGCCTGGCGGGCCAGCATGCGTGGATCCCTGAAAGAAATGGGCGAGACCAGCGGGCCGAACTCGATCCGCGAGGTATGGCTGGCGAGCCAGGCCAGGGAGATCCAGCACTCGAGGGACGGCTTCTCGGGCGGATTCGGATTGTAGAAGTGGTCGGAGCGGAACAGGCCCGCGAAGCCACAATCCTCGGCGATGCGCGCAATGCGCTGCCAGGTGTCCCAGGTCAGGCCATCCTGGCCCTCGATCATCAGAGCGACTTCGATCATGCGTCTCCCATCAATCTCGTGAAGTCGGCCACGCTGGCCAGCACGTGTTCGGGTGGGTCGGTACATTCCTCGGCGGCTGAGGCGACGCCGCTCAGCACCAGCAGAGCGTCCATGCCGGCGGCGTGGGCGCCGACCACGTCGGACTCGGGGTTGTCGCCTACGAACAAGCACGCCTCAGGCGGCTGGTTGATGCTGTCCGCGGCCTCATTGAGCAAGGTAACCGAAGGTTTGCCGATCACGACGTCTGGTCCGCGGCCAACGGCTCGCTCGAGGCCAGCGACAAAGACGCCCGAGGCGGGAATCAGCCCGCCGTCGGGACCGACGTACATGCGATCCACGTTGACCGCGACGAACTTTGCACCCTGCAGCAGCGCCCGCATGGCCAGCGTGAGGCGGTGGTAGTCGATGCCCGCATGGGTACCGACCACGACGTAATCGACATCGACCTCGTCGGTGGCGACGAGGTCGCACCGCTCGATCTCCACGCGTAGTCCAGGATTGCCGAACACGTGGACCCGCGCACCAGGCGAATGGTGGGCGATGTACTGAGCCGTAGCCGCCAGCGCTGAGAACACATCGGCATCGTCCAGGGGTAGCCCATAGGAGCGAAAGCGTTCGCCCAGATCGTGGCGGCTGAGCGATGAGTTATTGGTGATGGCCAGCACTGCGCGGCCGCGGGCCTTCAAGAAGCTCAGGGCCTCCGCCGCGCCAGGCACCGCGCGCTCGGGATACAGCAGCGTCCCGTCCACGTCGAACAGGTACGCGGCGTAAGCACCCAGCGCGCGACGCGGTCGCACGCGATGATGCTAGAGGCTCAGGAGGGATCGGCGAGCAGGACTTCCTGCTCTACGAGCATCTGCAGCAGGTTTCCGTACAGTCGCAGCTTGGCATCCTGGTCATCACCAGGGATAAGAGCATTGACGCCGGCCTGACCGAAGAGCTCGAGCGCCGTCAAACGACCGTCAAAGGACTGGATGAGCTCCATCTGCCACGGCTGCAGCGAGATGAGCCGCCCGCCGGCGGACGCGACCCACTCGCGCAGCTCGAAGGTGGGCGAGCCGTCGTCCGCGCGTACTTCTCTGGCCGCGGCCCAGTCCCAGGTTGGCGAGCGCAGGATGCGAACAGCCATCAGGATCGCGCCTTCCGGCTTGATACGGACGGGCTCGAACGTATCGCGGGTGGCGTAGAACTCGTGCTTGACCATGTTGCCGTTGAGCAGCTCGCCGAGCGCCCACCGTTCATAGTCGGGCAGCGCCGCGGCTCGGGCTGCCTCAGCCGCCGGCAAGGGATAGGTGGTCGGCTCGTACGCGGTCTGGGACACGAAGCGTTGCAGCCGCAGCCCAGCTTGCTGGCAATGGTCGACGATTTGCGGGACCGTGTAGGCGCGGTCCTGCGGATGGAGCAGCAGATCGACCACTCCGCATTCGTTCTGCCAGTCCATCTCGACGAACCGCTCGGCATCGAACAGGTGACCGGCGGGCAAGTTGCTGGCGATAGCGCGCGCGGTGGCAGGCGACACCGTCCGATAGCCCTCGGGCGCGAGGCGGCGGAACGCCTCCTGGAGCATGTACACGCCCGTGCGGCCGTACTGCGCGTAAACCATCGCCATCAGCACGCCATCCGGCGTAAGGGCGTTTCTCAGCGCGTCGAAGCCGGCCACCGGATCCGCCATGTGGTGCACGACACCCGACGCGACGATGTACTGGAAGCTGCCAAAAGTCGCCGCGTCCAGCAGCGTTGCCTGATGAAAACTAACGTTTTTCAGGCCGCGCTCCTTCGCCGCGGTACGCGCGAGGTCGAGCGAAGCAGCGCTGAGATCGATCGCCGTTACGTCGACCTCAGGAAAACGCCGTGCCAGGCTGAGCGCGGCGACGCCTGTGCCGCAACCCGCGTCGAGCACGCGCACACCGGCGAGCGAGGGGCGGAACGGCCAGTACAGGTTCTTGACGTAGTCCAGCAGCGCCGATAGTGGAGTTCTGCTCTCCGCCACATAGCGTGGATCGGGGTAGGGGTACGTCGTATAGAACTCGCGGACAAACTCGGTGGTCTGCTGCTGCGCAACCATGGTCATCGCAGCTCGCTGCAATTAGCGCGCCGCGTCGAGCGCCAGCGCGCTGTGGCGCAGGCGTGGTCGGTAACCCTGCAGCGCCACCCGAGCATGCTGGGCGCCAAGGAGCTCATCGCGAATGGCGATCATCTGCCTGCGAAACGCGGTGCTCAGATCGACGTCGATGCGCAAGACCTCCTGGATAGCCTCGCGGTCGCGGAGTTGTGGTGGCGGCGCCTCATGGAGGAGGCGCTCGCGAGCCTCGACCAGCTCGGCGGACTGGGTGAAGTCACCCCGATTCGCGGCCTCGAGCTGTTGGCGGGCAATCTCAAGCAGGCGGTCGTAAACGCTCAGATCCATTGCGCTTAGTTGTCGCTGCCGAGCTTGCTGAACAGGGACGAGCTCTGCGACTGCAACTTGCTGAGCGCGACCTCCATCGCGGTGAACTTCTTCTGCAGATCTTGTCGCCGCTGATCCAGCCGGTCGTTCATGTCGCTGATCTGCTTGTCAATGAGCTTCTCAGCATCGGAAGCACCGGTCTGTTCGGTCGCGAAGGTGCCAGTGTTGCCGAGCGTCTTGGTCAGGAAGGAGTCGAGCGACTGCAGGACGCCCCGACTGGTGACGGTGAAGTTGATTGTGTCTGTGCCCGCCACCGCGGGCAGGCCCGCCTTCGGCGTGAGCGTGAAACCGTTGATGAGCGTGCCGTTCGCGACGCCGGGCAGGAGCGCCCCGGTTACCGCCGTCTGCGGAACGCCGCCCGATTCGGTGAAGACGGAGCTCAGCGTACTGTCGGAGGGGTCGTAGGTGATCTGGTACGTGCCACTCTTGGTGACACCAAACGGCGTGCCAGTGACACTCTGCATCCACGGATTGGCGGCATCGGGTGTCACGGTCGTGGTCGATGTGAAACCCGACAGCACGGCAAATACGGCTGAAGCATTGTTGTTCAGCGCGTTCGTGAGCTTCCCCGAGTCCAGAGTCAGGCGGTCGGTGGTGCCAACCTGGCTGCCAACGGCACCAGTGGTGATGCCGATATCGGCCAGACTCTTGTACGCCGCGCCTGAATCCATCAAGGCCGGGGTCGTGACCAGCGATCGCAGCTGGCTCTGGATAGCACGGACGGTGGAATCCGCCGCAAGGACACCACTGTTGCCTTTGCCACTGGTATCGATGGTTGTGTATTTCTCGATGACCGTGGCAACTGAATTGAACGCATCGACGAACGACTGCACGTTCCTGGACGCGGCACCCGTGTCCTGCGCGACGGTGATGCTGGCACTTCCCTGGCCGGTCAGTGTGAGATTCACACCCGGCAGCGCATTGGTGACGCTGTTTGTGTTGCTGTACTGAGTGGCGGTCGTCGTGCCGTTCTGGGTAATCGTGTACTCGGCTGGTGCGCCGGCAGTCTGCACACTACCGGCGGTCAGACCGACCGCGTTCAGGAAGTTGCCGGAGGTGTCCGCGACAGCGATATTCTGCGCGCCCGTGGTTCCGCTGAGCAGCGTCAACTTATCGGTGGTGGGGTCGTAGCTCGCACGCACGTTCGCGACAGAGGAATTGATGCGACTGATGACCGCGTTCAGGCTGTCATTCGCCGTCCACGCGACGCTCACGCCGTTGATCGTGAAGGCTCCGGTGCCGCCGTTGTCGTTGATAGCCGTGGCCAGATTGGCGCTCGATAGGGCGGTAATTGTGCTGGCTGCGCCGAGCTTGGCGTTGCTGTTGACGGTGTAGGTCGTGGGCGGCGGTCCACCGCTGCCAACCTGCGCTGCGCCAAGCAGGTGCGTCGCGCTCAGGAAGTTCGTGGTATCGGTCGCCGCGCCAATCTGCATTGCACTGCTGGACACGAGCGACACGCTGTTCTGCCCGTAGGCCATGCTGATGCTGGGATCGGCGGCAGTGATACGCGCCGCGACGTCGCTCCACTTATCGACTGTCGGATCGACGTGGATCGTGTGGCCGTTAATGGTGAAGTCGCCGGTCGTGATGGGGGTCGTCAGGCCGGCACTCGCCAACACGATGTTGCTATCCACATTGCCGAAGCCATCGGCGACAACGGGTTTGCCGATCGCCGCTCCGCCCGTAAGCATCGAGGCGGTCGCCATCTTGATCACGTTGACCGTGAAGGTGCCATTGGCCGCGTCAGCGGTGGCGCTGGCGGTGGCAATGGTCCCAGCGCTGCTGGTGGTCGAACGAGCGTTGATCGAATTACTCATCAGCAGCGACTTGAGTGTCGATTGGAACGAGTTGACTTTGGCGCGGATGTCCTGGTAGGCGGAATCGCGCGAGGCAACCTTCGAGCGTTGCTTCTGCAGCTGCGTAATGGGCGCCTTCTGCAGGGCGATCAGCGAATCGATGATGCCGCTGGTGTTCATCCCTGAGAGGATGCCGTCGAAGTTGATGCCGGATCCGCTTGTCGAACTGATTGCCATGGGTGTCTACACGTCCTGTACTGATGATCGGCACGAGCGCGCCGCGCATGAGCACCTGTTCGGGGGAGTATGAAAGTACATGGCGGCCAAGCCGAGAGCCGCGGGTACTGGCTCGAGCAACCAAAAGGCCCCTGGCGGATGCCAGGGGCCCTTTAAGAACGCTTGAGTAACGCTAGCGAGCTAGCGACTAGCCGCGGAGGAGGGAGAGGACGCCCTGCGGGGCCTGGTTGGCCTGAGCGAGGATCGCCTGGCCAGCCTGCTGCAGGATGCCGGTCTTGGTGAAGTTGACCATCTCGTCGGCCATATCCACGTCGCGGATGCGGCTCTCGGAAGCGGTCAGGTTCTCCTCGGTGACGCCGAGGTTGGCGATGGTGTGCTCCAGGCGGTTCTGGTAGGCACCGAGTTGGCCACGGTTGGTAGACACGTCGACGATCGCGTCGTCCAGGCTCTTGATCAGGTCAGTAGCCTTGGCAACGGTCAGGTTGCCCGCGCCCGTGATGGCCGTGATCGCCGCTTGGAGCGTGGTGTACGCGCCACCAGCGCCCGAGCCATCGCCGAAGCCAGTCGCGTTCGTCTGCGAGTCGCTGATGGCTACGCTCATGTTCTGGCCAGCGTTGGCGCCGATCTGCAGGTTGGCCGCGCCACCAGCAGTCACGATGAGAGTGTCGTTGGCCACCGCCGTCAGGTCGGTGATCGCGTTGGCCGCGGTCTTGGTGCCCGCACCGTCACCCTGCAGGCTGATCTTGACACCCAGCTGGTCGAAGTTGAGCGTCTGGCTCGCGTTCGCAGCGAAGGCGCCAATTGCGACGGTTTGCGCGACGTTGTCCGTCGAGCGGGTGAGGGTGACCAGGCCAGCGCCAGGGCTAGTGAAGGTGTACGTGGCAGCCTTGGCCGCGCTCACGTCGACGTTCGTGGCCATCGCCACGCCACCAGTTGCCAGCGTGTCGCCGACAACGAGGTCGGTGGCCGTTGCGCCAGCGAGTGTGCTGCCGCCGACGGTGCCGTTCAGCAGCACCTTGCCATTGAACTGCGTGGTCGTGGCGATCCGGTTGATCTCCGAGTTCAGCGCCTGCAGCTCGCTGCTGACCGCATCGCGGTCGCCCGACTGCAGCGTGTCGTTGGAGGCCTGGACACCCAGCTCACGCATGCGCTGGAGCATCGAGTGGACTTCGTTCAGCGCGCCTTCAGCGGTCTGGATGAGCGAGATACCGTCCTGGGCATTCCGCTGAGCCTGGCCGAGACCCTTGATCTGCGCCCGCATCTTCTCCGAGATGCTCAGGCCAGCAGCGTCGTCGCCAGCGCGGTTGATGCGCAGGCCGCTCGACAGCTTCTCGACGCTCTTCGCGTACGAGGCAGACGTGAGGCCGAGGTTACGCTGCGCGTTGAAGGCCTCGATGTTCGTGTTGATTCGCATACCCATTAGAGTGGCTTCTCCTTGCCATTACTGTTGTTCGGCGAGACGGCATCCATACCGTTCCCGCGTGGCCCCTGCTGTTTTGGGGCTACATATGCATGATCGGCAGGTGTCAGAAAGACTTGAGGCCCCAGCGAGACGAATTTCCCGCCAGGACCTCACAAACGTGTAACGCTGAAAGCGTTAGTTGGCGGTGCTGTCCTGGAGCAGTTGCAGCGCCAGCTTGGCGTCCTCTTCGCGGTCCAGGTCGCACAGGACCTGCACCAGCTGGTAATACAGCTGCGGGATCCCGGCGTAGGTGTCGAAGCCGCGGGTCAGGATGTCCAGCGCAGCGTCCGAGGCACCGCGCGTGTGCAGCTCGTTGGCGACCGTGAGCAGCCGCTTCAACGCACCGGGCGAGCCCAGGCGAACCTGCATCGCGGTGTCGTAGGCAGTCTGAAAATCATCGCCGGCGATGGCGTTGTCGATGGCGGTCAGCGTGGCGGTCTTGGTGCGCTCGAGGGTGGCAGTCGTCATGCGGGGTTTTTGAGAACCTTCTGATCAGCTCGCACGCGCAGGGCGGCGGCAATGGTATGCAGCTGAGGTCGAATGCGCGGCGCGGCCGCGCTGGTGTTGGAGGACTGGACCTGGTCGTAGACCTCCTGGCGCAGCACTGAGACGCTGCGCGGTGCCTGAATACCGAGTTTGACTCGGTCGCCCTCGATGCCGAGGACGGTCACGATAATGTCGTCGCCGAGCAGCAGGCTCTGCTCGGTTTTGCGACTGAGGACCAACATGTCGTTACGCGTGCGCCGTCTGCGCGACGGGGTGGCGGGTCGAGAAGTTCGAGTCCGCGAGCACCAGCTGCCGACCCTGGCGGGTGTGCGGGTCGATGACCAACGGACCCATCAGGTTGGCGGTGATCCAGCCGTCTTCGCCGATCGTGAGCGTGCAGTACACCGCGGGCTCGGTTTCGCCAGCCGCGTACAGCGACAGCTGCGCTTTGTACTCGGGAGCGACCAGGGACGGATCGGTGACGAGGAGCTCGACCTGCGGGTCGTCGAGCGAGCGCAAAACCGCCACTGGCAGGTCTTCCTCGTCGTCGATCAGCAAGACGAAGCGCTTCCAGTCGGGGCAGCCGACCAGACCGTCAGGGAAGAGGATGGACGGATCCTCGGTGAGTGTTTCAGGGGTGGCTTGCCCCGGCTGGGTGGTGAGCATGTGGCGGACTCTACGGCCAGCGACGCTGATTCTTGAGAGCGGCGGGTACCAATTGGACGCGCCGAAGGTACTGGCTTAGCGGAGGAAGTCGAGCAAACTCGGCTGCAGCGCCTGAGCACCGGCCTTGAGCGAGGCCATGTAGGTGTTTTGCGCCATCGAGAAGTTCGTCAACGCTTCAGCCATGTCGACGTCTTTCACCTGTGAGAGCAACCCCGTGAGGTTGACGCCGATGTCCTGCTGCCGCGATTTGAGGAAATCCATACGGTTCGTTTTGGCGCCGATCTGGGCGCGTGAAACATTGACAGCATCGAGCGCGCTATCAAAATCGGCCAATGTGGCCGAGATAGTCGCGGCGTTGTTGGAGCTCAGGCCCGCGCGCAGGTTCGTCAAAGCGGTAAACGTCGGATCGAACGTGGCCTGCGCATCGGCGTTCACGCTGATGCTTGTTCCGGCCGCTACTTCGCGCATGATCGACTGGTTGTTGCCCTGGTATCCCGCGGGCGCCGCGCTGGCATAGCCGCGCGCATCCGAACGGGTGCCGGCGAAGAGGTAATACGGGCCGTACTTGGTGCCCGACAGATCGAGTACGTGCTGCTGTAGCTGCCCAATTTCGGCATCGATCGCGGATCGGTCCGCGCTCGTCATGGTGTCGCTGCTTGCCTGGACCGCGAGCTCGCGGCTGCGGTGGATGGCTTGCGTAACCGCGTCCAGTGCGGAGTCGGTGCTGTTGAGCCACGACGTCGCCTGGTCGATGTTGCGCACGTATTGTTCTGAGGTACCCAGCGCCTCTTTGAGGTTGAGGGCGCGTGCGGCGCCGATGGGATCGTCGCTCGGCTTGTTGATGCGACTGCCGCTCGTGATCTGGTTCTGCAGCTGCTCGGTGCGAGCCTGGTTCAACTCGATGTTATGGAGCGTCGAGTTGAGCATCATCTGGGGCGTGACACGCATGAGTGACTGGAACCTCCTACTACCGAGCGCCCGTGCCGTTGATTAGTGTGTCGAGCATCGAATCCACGACTGAGATCACGCGCGCCGACGCCTGGTATGCGTGCTGGTACTGGATCAAATGGGTGGCTTCCTCGTCGATCGAGACGCCGCTGACTTCCTGGCGCTGGCGCTCGAGCTGGGTTACCAGCACACCCTGATTTGAGGCCTGGCTCTGGGCCGTGCTCGACTGCACACCGATCGAGGCCACTTCTCGGCCATATTGATCGCCGATCGTGGATGGGCCAGCGCTGCGCACGGACTGGCCGTTCAGCGAGCCGAGCGCGGTTGCGATATCGGCCGCCATGCTGCCTGTCGCGGCCACCGAGAGAGTCAGTCGGACGCCGAAGCTGCCACCATCGACGGTGACGATGCGGCGCGTCGGGGCCGTGCCGTCGGGCTGATCGGAGCCAACGCTGACGGTGGCGCTGTTCGTGCTCGAGCCATTCGAGATCGACAACGTGCCGGCTGCATAGGTGAAGTCGAACCGCGTGTTCACCACCGCCGACGCGATGTCCACGGCGAGTAGCGATGCTGGGCCGAGCGTTGCACCAGGCGTCAGACCACCAGCGAAGAGCGTGTCGCGCTGGGCGAGTTTGCCTTGTAGCTGCGCCAGAGCGACCGCGTTGCTGCTGTCGCCGGACGCGTGGATGTAGGTGCCGCTGCCAGGTGGGCTCTCGACCTGCCGCGCGGCCGCCACCTGGTTGTACGTGAGGGTGGGATCGACACCGATGTCAGTTGCGTTGGTGCCCGAGAAGAACTTCAGGCCACCTGTGCCATCCATGCCAACGCCCGCGGCGTGGACGCCGTTGACCGACTCGATCAGGCGGCTGGCCAGATTGTTGATCTCGTCAATACGGCCCTGGAGGATCGTGTCGCGGCTTTCGATCAGTCCTGCCAACTTGCCGTCCGACGTATTTACCGAGGTGCTGGTGCCATCGCCCCAGATCACGCGCGCGAACGGACCACTGTTGACGTCCAGGCCGAGCTGGTTGACGCGGTCCCGATCGACCAGTTGACGACCACCGAGATAGATGTTCATCGAACCCTCGGCGGACTCGACCGTGCTGACCTTGACGATGCCTGACAGCTTGTCCACCAACAGGTCGCGCTGATCGCGCAGATCGTTGGCGCGCAGACCGCTGGTTTCGACATTCGAAATCTGCATGTTCAGGTTGGCGATCTGCTGCGCGTAGTTGTTGACGTCGTCTACGCCGAGTCGGATCTGCACGTCCACGTCGCGCTGCTGTTGCTGATACAGCTGCGCGGTGTTCTTGAAGGCATCGGCAACCGCGCGACCTTGCTCGAGCAAGTTGGCGCGCACCGACACGTCAGATGGGCTGTTGGCGACTTCCTGCCAGGAGTTCCAGTACTTGTTGAGCAGCGAGCTCACACCGCTGGCCGACGGCTCGTTGACCACGGCCTCAATCTGCTTCAGGGTGTCCTGCTTGGCAGTCCAGCGACCCTGTGAAGCGATCTGGTTGCGGTACTGGTAATCCGTGAATGAGTCGCGCGTACGGGTGACGTCGGTGACCTGAACGCCCGTCCCAAGCTGGCCCGGCTCGCCGCTCTGCTTGAACACCGGGATTGGATACGGCATCGTCTCTTTGACCACCGCGGCCTGACGGCTATAGCCGGGCGTGTTGGCGTTGGCGATGTTCTGGTTGGCGATGTCGACCAGCGTCTGGTTCGCGCGCAGTGCGCGCGTCGCGATGTCGAGACCGAAAAACGGCGACGTCATGCTCGGCTATCCAGGAGCACGCTCTGTCGTGGCGCACTCGTTCCGCGCGCACCGTAGGCGGGCGAGGTCGCACCAACCAGGCGCTGGAGGAACAGAATGGTCTGGCCGTTCAGCTCGGCCGCCTGCTCGATGAGGCCCTGCGTGTGGGCGTGCTTGGCTTGCAGGTCGCGCACCGAAGAGGCGATCGCCTGTGCCAGCGTAGCCAGACCTGGCTGAGTGGCGAGGGCGGCGGCGAATGGCTGGTCTGCCAGGGCTGCGGCCCGCTTCCGCTCGGCGCGCTCCAGGCGAACCGAGAGACGCTCCTGCTGGCGCGTCACGCTCTCGAGGCGCTCCCGATCGCGCTCGACCACGGCCGCGTACTGTTCGTCGGCAGTGGTGAGCAGCTCGGTCACCGTGGCGTGCACGTCGGCCAGGGCGGCTTCGAGAGGAGACTGATGATCGCGCATGGCAGGAGCGTCCATAGGGGGTTCCAGTCTTTTAGTCGCTGCTCCAGTTGATCTCAAGGGCTCAGGGACTAATGACTGGCCGCTTGCGGACTACTGGCTGTCCTTCAGCATCTTGCGCGCAAGGACCCTCGCGTCGACCGCGTAGGTGCCGTCCTGCACGCGCTGCTTGATCTCCGCAACCTTCTCGTGGCGGACGTCCGATGCACCGTCGACAGCCGCGCGGGCCGCGGCCAGCGACTTGGCATTGTTGGACAGCACCACCGAATCGACACGGCTGGCCTTGCTGGCGTCCTTCTTCCCACCATCGGCGCGGCCGGCGTTGGAGCGGGCGGCGTCGGAGTTCTGGACGTATGCGCGGGAAGCGGCGTCGGTGTTCAGGGAGTGGATGTTCATGGTTGGTGACCTCGTCAGTCTTCGAGTGGCTTAGCGGTACGTTCGTACCGATGCCTTACACAATGAGTATCGGCCGCCACCATGCGAGCTTTAGGACTTCCGTGTCCCCCAAAAAGTACTACCGGCCTATGCATCGGGCTCGACCCGTGCGGGCTCCACAGGGGTCGCCGCTAACGCGGCAGCCTGCCGGGGAGAGATCCAGATACCAGAGCTGAGGGCAATGTAACTGAAACGCCGTTGTGCCTCGCGAGCGCGTAGCTTGAGCTCCACAGCGGTCGGCGCTGGCGCGTCTGCCGCTATGGAGTGATCGGGCGATGGGAGCGGAGCAGCGTTCACTAGGCGCTCCGCAGCTCATTGGCCATGCGTTCGACGTCATCCCAGGCCTGCACGACCTTGGAGTTGAGCTGGTAACCACGCTGCGCCTGGATCAGGCGCGTGAACTCGTCGCCGACTTCGACGTTCGAGCCCTCGAGAGCGCCAGCCACCACCATTGGCGCATTCGCCGCGCCCTGTGCGATGTTGACGGCAGCGCCCGACGCGGCGGTCGCGGTCCAGGTGTTCTGTCCGGCGGCCAGCAAGCCCCGATTGTTGGGGAACTGCGACAGGCCAAGGCGGCCAACGATCTGCGAGGTGCCGTCGGCGGCGGTTGCCACGAGCTGCGCCGCATCGTCGAAGCGAACGTCGACCGAGTTGGTCGGCATGGTCAGGTCGGCGCCCGCGTCTGACTGCACAGCCAGGCCGCCGCTGGTCACGAGACGGCCGGTCGAGTCCAGGCTGAACGAGCCGTCGCGGCTATAGCCGAGATTGCCGTCCGGCATGCGCACCGAGAAGAAACCGTCGCCCTGCAGCGCGATGTCCAGAGGGTTGCCGGTCGCCTGCACGGCGCCGGGCAGAAAGTCATGGTGCACGTCGGCCAGCTGTGTGCCCTCGCCGATGCCGACGACGCGTACTGGTGCACCATCGGCGCCCACTGGCGCGGTGATGCCGGCCTGATACCCGATATCGGTCGTGTGCGCGACGGCGCGCTTGAACCCGGTCGAGTTGACGTTGGCGAGGTTGTTCGAGACCACTTCGAGCTGTCGCTGGCTAGCCAGCATGCCCGTGACGGCGATGCGCTGTGAAACTTCCATCAGGCCTTCCCAACCTCGTTGACCGCGCTCTTGAGCGTCTCGTCCTGGATTTGCAGCAGCCGCTGGTTGGCCTCGTAGGCACGCACCAGGTTCATCGTGGCGACCATCGTCTCGGTCATGTCCACGTTCGAGCCTTCCAGGTAGCCCTGGTACACCTGCACGCCGTTCGCGGGCTGCGGCTGCGCGCCATTGACCGCTTCGAACTGGCCGTTGCCGACCTTGTTGAGCTGCTGGCCGGCTGCGAAGTCCACGACCTGCAAGCGCGCGACCTGCGCACCGTTGACCAGGATGCTGCCATCGGCTGCCACGGCCACGTCACCTTCGGGCAGCGTGATCGGCTGGTTGGCATCGTCCAGCACCGCCATGCCGTTGCGATTCCGCAAAGAACCGTCGGCATCTTTGAGAAAACCGCCGTCGCGCGTGTAGCGAGTCTGGCCGTTTGGGCCCTGGACGGTGAAGAAGCCAGTCCCAGCGAGCGCCAGGTCGAGCGGGTTAGCCGTTTCCTGGATCGGGCCAGACGCCAGGTCCAGCTCCGAGACACCCACCTTCGGGCCGAGGTTGATCGTGCCGATCGGCCGACCCTGGGCGTCGACCGCGTACTTCTGCAGGTCGAGCGCCTTGCCAACTTCATCCGGCAGGCGGTCTTGCTTGTAGCCCGGCGTCGTGGCGTTGGCGACGTTGTTGGAGACAACGCCCAGTCGGAGCGTCGCCGTCGCCAGTCCCGCGGCCGCGGTGTAGATACCTCTAATCACAGGGGTCGGGGGACGGGGGTCGGGTGCCGGGTGTCGGGTGCCGGGTGTCGGGTGTCGGGTGTCGGGTGTCAGCTAGGGCGGGCATAGCGTCTTCTTGCGAGGACATATCCTGCACCGGCTCCTGCCACTAACGTGAGAGCCGGAAGTCCCAGGTTGGGTAACCAGTTGGCCTGACCGAAACCCGACACCTGAGACCCGACACCTGACAGCCCGTCGTCGGCGCCGCCGGTATTGGGCAGCAGGTCCGGCGGTGGGTCGCGATCGCTGCGCGGGAACGTCCCGGCAATGCTGTGCTTGGCGCTCGGGCGGTTCGCCTCGGCGCTGTTCTCGACCGTCACCAGCAGCAGGTTCCACTGCTTGTTCGGAATCGCGTCCGGCAGGACGTCCTCGGAGCGAACGGATTCGCCCGCTTCCGTCGTATTGAAGCTGCCCAGGCGATAGAACTGGTTGCTCTGACTGTTGACCAGCCACGCGACGTAGCGGTCGGCGCCGTCGAGATGCGGCAGGCCAGCCGCGGAAATGCGGAACTCGCCCTCCTGCATGACCAGCTCGGCAATGCCGCTGGCTGCCGGCGTGTCGGTGTTGGACACGTTCGGCATGTAGGTCAGCATCAGCTGCACCGGCGTGGCATCCGCAAACGCAGTCGCACTGCTGAGCAGGGTGCACGCGAGTGCGGCAATTCCGAGGACGAGGCGGCGCATCGGGCTCAGGCGGCGGCCTTGATCGGCTGGTTCTGGGCGCGGAGCAGGCCGCGCAACTTCATGACCGCCGCGGTGTGGATCTGGCTGACCCGCGACTCGGAGACCTCGATCACTCGACTGATCTCCTTGAGGGTCAGCTCCTCGTGGTAGTACAGGTTGAGCACCAGGCGGTCGCGCGGCGGGAGGGCCTCGATGGCCGAACCCAGGCGCTCCACGAGCTCGTTCTCTTCCACGACCTCGTCGGTGCCGGCCTCGTCTGGATCGTGCAGCAGATCGCGCAGCGACTGGACTTCGCCTTCGTCATCGCCACCGCTACCCGCGCCGTCGAGGGACACAATCACGTGCGCCGATTCGAGCAGCATGCGGCCAAGCTCGGCCATCTCGACGCCCAGCTCACGCGCCAGCTCTTCCTGAGTCGGTGCGCGACCGAGGCGCTGCGCCAGCACCGCCGTCGTTTCGTCAAGCAGGCGCGCGCGTCGGCCAGCGCCGCGCGACAGCGGGCTCAGCGAGCGGATCGTGTCGATGATCGCGCCGCGGATGCGCTGCAGGGCGTAGGTCTCGAAGCGCACGCCCTGATCGGGGTCGAAGCGGTCGACCGCGTGCAGTAAGCCGACGGTACCGGCCGACAACACGTCGTCGGAGTCCATTGCCGCGGGCAGGCTGATAGCCATGCGGCCGATCACGTACTTGACCAGCGGGGCGTACTTGACGACCAGCTCGTCACGTGCGGCGCGATCACCAGTGCGCAGCCGTACCCAGATGGGATAGTTCGGCTCTTTCCGAAGATCCTCTGGGGTGTGGGGGTACTGCTGCGGGGTGGCAGCCTGTTTCGGAGTAGCGGCCATGGCTCCTTCCATGCGTCGATCGAGTTACCTTTCCTTGTGGTTGGGGAGTGCTCAGGCCGCTTCGGCCTCGTCCTCTGGTTCGCTGACAATAGGAGAAGAGAGCAGGTCGATCCGAGAGCCGACCGTCCCTTCTTCGGTAGCCGAAAGTGGCTCCGTGGCTCGCGCAAGTACCGCCAACGCCAGCTTCCCGACCAGGGCCGTGGCGACGGTGAAGCCAATCGCACGTGCCATCGTGTTCAGGTCAGACCCACCGGTCTGAATGCCGCTGACGAAAACGGTGAGATAGACGCCAATGCACAGCGCCCAGAGCACGCGGTAGCCCCAGTCGAGGGCGTGCAAGCTGACGACTTGTGACCGTGCGTTTGCCATCTAACTGGCCTTCCGGGCGCGGGCAAGCGCCCGCTGCTGCGCAAAGATGAACTGCACCAGCTTCTGAGCAAGGTGCTTCGGCAAGTCCTGGAATTCACAGCCCGCGTCCCAGATGTGCAGCGAGCCGCGGTCGTGCTGTTGCACGCGCCTGACGATGGCCTGTGTCTCGATCTCTTCATCGATGTCCATGACCGTGAAGGCCAGTTCCAGCACATCGCCTGGCTTGAGCTCGTCCTGCGAGCGCACCTGCAGGCCCGTGCCACTGAGGTTGGCGATGCCGGCGCGCAGCTTCTGGCGCTGATCACCGACGAGCCGCTCCACCACGCGCGGGCGGATGGCGACGGGCACGCGCACGGCCTCGCGGCGCTGAACGCGCTGCCACTGTCCGGCGACCCGCAGCGTGAGCAGCGGAAGGCCCTCGCGGCGCGCGCCTTCGACCTTTGTCGATACCGAGTACAACGCGTCCTCGGCCGATGCCGCGAGGGGGATCGTGTCGCCCACTTTGAGCGGAATGAGGCGCCGCTCGCGGTCGGTTGGCCATGCCACCTGCAGACGCTCGGCGGAGATATCCTCGAGCCGGCTCGGCAGCCAGTCGGCACCGAAGCGGAGCTCGACCCGCTGCCCGATAGCGAGCTTAGATTCCAACTGCATCGCCCACGACTCCGAGGGTGGTGACTTCGACCTGCGGCGCAACCTCGCTGTACGACAGGATCGTCAGCGCGCTCAGCGATCGCTCGGTGAAGCGACGCAGTGCCAGGCGCAGTCGAGCGGGGCACAGCAGAATCGGGTTGTGACCCATCGAGGCGACGCGCTCCATCTCGCGTGACAGCGATTGCACGAGCTTGTTGCCAGTTGGCTGGTCCATCAGCAGGACCGCGTTGCCACTGTCCGTCGTCTGCAGTGCGCCACCGAGCGACTGCTGCCAGCCGGGCGCCAGGGTGAGTACCGACAAGCGTCCATCCATGCCGACGTTCTGGCGGCAGATGGCGCGTCCCAGCGCCTGCCGCACGCGCTCGCCGAGTTGATCGGTGTCGCGCGTATGGCGGGCGGCGTCGGCCAGCGCTTCGAGGATCGTCACCAGGTCGCGGATCGAGATGCGCTCGCCCAGCAGATGCTGGAGCACCTTCTGCACTTCGCCGATGCTCAGCAGCTCGGGCACCAGCTCGCCCACCAGGGCGGGATGCTCGGCTTTGACACCGTCGAGCAGCGACTGCACATCCTGGCGGCTGAGGATCGCCGGCGACTGCTGGCGAATGACTTCGGACAGATGGGTGGTGATGACCGACGTCGGATCGACCACCGTGTAGCCCAACATCTCGGCGTGCTCGCGCGCTTCGGCGCCGATCCAGCGGGCGGGTAGCCCAAACGCGGGTTCGATGGCCGGCAGGCCTTCGAGCTCATCGGCACTGGGATCGACCGTGCCGGGGTTCATGGCCAGCATGCGGTTGGCGCGCACTTCACCGCGCGCCACTTCGACACCGCGCAGGCGGATCACGTACGTGTCCGCGGGCAGCTGCATGTCATCTCGGATGCGGATGGTGGGCACGACCATGCCCAGGTCCATGGCAATCTGGCGGCGGATCAGCGTGACTCGGCTGAGCAAGTTGCCGCCGCTCTCGGCATCTGCCAGCGCGATCAGGCCATAGCCGATCTCGATCGCGATGGGGTCTACGCGCAGCAGGTGATTCAGGTTCTCGGGCTCGGCCGTGTTCGGCGTCGCCGCGGCCTCGACCTCAGCCGTAGCAGCGGCCTGCTTGGCGTTCTTGCGCAGCACCCAGGCGACGCTGAGGAGCAGACCACCGACGCCCAGGAAGGGCAGCAGGGGCATGCCCGGCACCAGCGCCATGCCGACCATCAGTGCGCCGACGATGCCGAGCACACGGTGGTTGCCGAACAGCTGGCCCGTGACGTCCTTGCCCAGGCTGCTGTCGGGCTCCGACGCGGCGCGGGTGACGATGATGCCCGTTGCCGTTGAGATGAGCAGCGCGGGGATCTGCGAGACGAGGCCTTCGCCGACGGTCAGTAGGGTGTAGGTGCCCAGCGCATCGCCGAACTGCATCTTGAGTTGCAAGACGCCGATGACGAAGCCGCCGACGATGTTGATGACCATGATGACGATGGCCGCGATGGCATCGCCCTTGACGAACTTCGAGGCGCCGTCCATGGCGCCGTAGAAGTCCGCTTCCTGCTGGACGGCGCGCCTTCGGGTGCGGGCCGCTTCGTCGTTGATGGCGCCGGCCTGCAGCTCGGCGTCGATCGCCATCTGCTTGCCTGGCATGGCGTCGAGGGTGAAGCGTGCGGCCACTTCAGCGACGCGACCTGCGCCGTTGGTGATGACCACGAAATTGACGACTACGAGAATCAGGAAGACGACCACGCCGACGACGAAGTTGCCGCCGACGACGAAGTTGCCGAACGCTGTTACGACCTGGCCGGCGTGGGCCTGGAGAAGGATGAGTCGGGTTGCACTGATGTCCAGACCAAGCCGGTACAGCGTTGTGAGAAGGAGGAGGCTCGGGAAAACCGAGAACTGCAGCGCATCCTTGGCGTACAGCGCGACCATCAGCATGACGAGGCCGAGGCTGAGGTTCAGGATGAACAGGAGATCCAGCAGCCACTCGGGCAGCGGGATGATCATCATGCCGATGACGGCGCAGACCGCGGCCGCCAGCATGACGTCCGAGTAGCGGCTCAGCTTTCCCCAGATCGAGGCGCCTTGTGTGCTGCCGAGCGCGGCCGAAGCTACTGCCATAACGTTAGATGGATTCCTTCTTCACGGTTGCGGGAGTCTGCGGCTCAGAGGGGGCGTCTCAGTAGGGATTGCGCGCCCGATTGGCTTCGCCGTTAGTACTCATCGGGGGTCGGGGGTCGGGGGTCGGGGGTCGGGGGTCGGGGGTCGGGGGTCGGGGGTCGGGGGTCGGGGGCCGGGTGTCGGGGGTGGAAACGCATGCGTTCGCAGCGAAGTCCTGTGTGATCGGTTCGTCCAGGGTTACGCGCGCGAAGCGGAAACCGACCCCCGACCCCTGACCCCCGACCCCCTCCGTTTGAGGCTGTACACGTAGGCGAGCACTTCGGCCACGGCCTGGTACAGCTCCAGTGGGATCTCGTCGCCAACCTGGGCAGACTTGAACAGGCCCCGCGCTAGCGGAACGTTTTCCACCAGGGGGATTCCAGATGCACGGGCGACCGCTTTGATCTTCTCGGCGATCAGGTCGGCGCCCATGGCGATGACCTTCGGCGAGGCCATCGCGCGGTCGTACTTCAAAGCAACCGCGATGTGCGTCGGGTTGGTCACGACCACAGTCGCCTCGGGCACAGACTGGAGCGCGCGCCGCATCATGGCCATCCGCCGCTGTCGAGAACGGATCTGGCCCTTGACCATCGGATCGCCTTCTTGCTGCTTGAATTCTTCTTTGACTTCCTGCTTGCTCATGCGCGATTGGCGCGTGAAGGTCCAGCGCTGGTAGGCGTAGTCGGCAATCGCGAGCACGAGCAGCACTTCAGCCGCCGGCAGCCCAACATTCAGAATCGACTGCCCGAGAAAAGCCGCCATCGCCCGCGGATCGGTGCTGCCATCGATCATCCGCAGCCGCTCCAGGGTGTCCTGCAGCCCACGCCAGGTCATCAATCCGACCAGCCCAACCTTCAACAGCGAGCGGAAAAGCCCGACGACAGACTGCATCGAGAACATGCGCTTCACGCCAGTGACCGGGTTCAGGGTGTCGAAGTGCAGCATCGCCTTGAAGCTGAAGACGGCGCCCTGCGCGAACCCGATGCCCACACCCAGTACCGGCAACACCAGGAGCAGCGGCAGCATGCTGAGCAGCCACGCCTCACCGGCCTTGCCCAGCGCCTGCTGCGCCCACAGGATGTCGACGTCCTGAGCGCGGCCGCCGATAGCCATATCGGTGAGCGAACCAGTCAGTACGCCCTGCAGCCGCTCGGACGTCGCCGAGGCGGTCAGCTGCAAGATCACGCAGCCGGCGAGCAGGCCAATCGAGGACCCGAGCTCAGGCGAACGAGCGACACGGCCTTCCTCACGGAGTTGTTCACGCCGTCGTGGCGTTGCGGCTTCTGTACGCTCGCCGCTCACTTGAGAACCGCCAGCGACACCGCCGTCACGCCGCTGAACAGCTGGTGCATGCGCGGCATGAGCATGGGCATGGTCACGACCAGCGCACCGAGCGCCAGCGCGACCTTGACCTGCATGCCGATGGTGAAGATGCCGAACTGTGGAGCGACCCTCGCCAGCACCGCTAGCGCGATATCAGCCAGCAGCAGCGCCACGAGGACGGGGAAGACCAGCTCCAGCGCGACGGCGAACGAGCCCGCGGCGATGGTCGCCAGCATGTCGGGCTTGATCCGCTCCAGACTGAAGCCGCCCAGCGGGACGACCGTGAACATGTGGACCAGTGCCTGGATCACCAGGTGGTGGGCATCGGTCTGGAAGAACAGCAGCGCGCCGATGGCGCTGTAGAAGCGCTCCAGCGTTGCGCCCTGGCCGCCGAAGGTCGCGTCGTAGATGCTGGCCATCGTGAAGCCTGCCTGCAGGTCCAGCAGGCTGGCGCCGAACTGGATGGCCGAGTAGGCGACCGTCGCGGCGAACCCCGCCAGTGCGCCCACCAGGGCCTCGCTGGCCAGGGCAGTCCACGTGACGTCGACGTCAGTGGGCGCGCCATCGTGGCCGACCACGGGTACCAGCAGCAGCGCGGTGAAGAGGCCGAGTCCGAGTCGAGCCGGCACTGGAATCTGGCGCAGGCTCATCACCGGGCTGGTTGCCAGCACTGCCAGCACCCGCGTGGCGATCAGGATGAACGCCTCGACGGGGCCGAGCGGAACGTTCAGGGTCATCTGGCGCTCCGCGCCAGGGGAGTGGGGAGTGGGGAGTGGGGAGTGGGGGACGAATCGGAGGTGCAGGGAATGGGAGTGAGGAGTGAGGACTGAGGAGTGAGGGACGTATTGGAGGTGCAAAGAGTGCCGGATGACCCGGTCCCCCCACTCCCCACTCCCCACTCCCCACTCCCTTCGCGAGCCGTGCGACCGAGCATCAATGCGCCAGCGTGGGCAGCGCGTCGAACGTGTTGACCATGTACGTGATCAGCGTGGTCGCCATCCACGGGCCCAGGAACGCCAGGGCGCCTGCTACGACCAGGATCTTGGGCACGAACGAGAGCGTCGACTCGTTGATCTGCGTCACCGCCTGGAACACGCTGACGGCCATGCCGACAATCAGGCTCGCCGCCAGCAGCGGCCCGCCGATCTGCAGAGCGACCATGAACGCGTTGCGCGCGACGTCGATTGCGAACTGTTCCGTCATGAGAAGCTCGTCACCAGGGAACGCACGATCAGGTGCCAGCCGTCGGCCATCACGAACAGCAGCAGTTTGAACGGCAGTGAGATCGTCGAGGGCGGAAGCATCATCATGCCCATCGACATCAGCACGCTCGAGACGACGATGTCGATGACCAGGAACGGCACCAGGACCATGAAGCCCATCTGGAAGGCCGTCTTGAGCTCGCTGATCATGAAGGCGGGGACTAGCGCGTAGGTCGGCACGTCGGCCTGCGTCCGCGGTTGCGGCAGATTGCCTATCTGGATGAACAGCGCCAGGTCGCGCTCGCGGACCTGCTTGAACATGAACTCACGCAGCGGGCCGCTGGCCTTGTCGAACGCGTCGTTGGCGCTGATCTGATTGCTCATGTATGGCTGCAGCGCGTCAGAGTTGATGCGCGTCCAGGTGGGCGCCATCACAAACAAGCTCAGGAAGAGCGCCAGCCCGAGCAGCACCTGGTTGGGCGGCATCTGCTGGGTGCCAATGGCGTTGCGGACGAAGCTCAGGACGATCGTGATGCGGACGAAGCTGGTGACCATCATCAGGATGGCTGGCACCATGCTGAGCACCGTCAGCAGCAGGAAGAACTGAAGGGCGGTGGAGTTGTCACCACCGCCGAGGAGCTGGACGCTGACGCCCGGAGCATTCACCGACATAGTTGCTCGGAGTCTGCGGCCGGGGGGGCCCGCTCAATAGGGTTTCGGCGCCCGCATTCGAACGCCGAAAGTACTGGTCTGGTTAGGCCGCCTTGGCGAGCTTGCTGGTGAGGACGGCTCAGGCCGCTTTCGCGAGCTTGCTGGTGAGAACGTCGAAAAAGTTGCTGCCCTGCGGGGTCAGCAGGTCATCGCTGAGCTCGCCGAGGTCGGCGATCAGATTGACCTGGTTCGGCGTCGCGCCCACGAGCAGCGACTTGCCATCGGGGGTGCGCAGCACATGGACCGTCCGGTTCGGCGCGAGCGCCACCGAGGTCATCACGCGCACACCGCCGTTGTTGTCGCTACGTACGGCGCTGGCTCCACCTGGGCCGAAGCGCTTCAGCAGCATCAGGCTGCCGAAGGCCAGGCCGAGCACGGCGACGAACTTGATGCCGATGTCGAACACATCGACGTTGGTCGCCTCGGGTTCGCGGACGCCGATCGGCGCCTGCGGCTGTTCGGTCGCGGGCTTGGCAAACAGCGGCGCTTGCTGCTGCACTGAATACGTTTCCTGCGTCGGCAGCTTCACACCGGGCTGATCCGCGGCCGCGCTCGCGCTCGGCCGGCTCATGACCAGCATGACCACCGCCAGGGCGGCGAGCATCGGCAGGCCGAGACGCCACGGGATCGCGGGCCCGATGGGCAGCTTGATCGGCGGCAGTTTGTCCAGCGCTTCCAGGAACGAGGCCACACGGTTGGGCTGCTTCGCAACTGGCTCGGCGTCGCTGTCGACGAGGTCGTCCAGCTCCGCGAGCGTGAGCGTGTCCTCGATCGGGTCTTCGATTGACGTCAGCGCGACAGCAGCGGGCGCGGCAGCGGGCTCCGCCTCAGGTTCGTAGGCCTGGACGGTCGCCAGCACCTGGGCGAACGCGGCAGCTGCGGCGGGGGCGGCAGCGACAGGCGCCGCCACGGCCACGGGCTGCGCGGCCGAGATGGCGTCGAGCGCCTCGGTCAGCCGCAGCGCGTAATTCGTCGACTCGGCCTCATCCTCGTCGAGCGCCAGCGGCAGATCGACTACGTCGGCGACAGGCTTGCGCGCCATAACGGCGCGTTTGGCGGTGCGCTTAGCCAAGAGAGGCGAGCCGGCGCGCCTTGCTCACCACCTCGGTGATGCGGACGCCGAACTTCTCGTCGACTACGACGACTTCGCCGCGGGCGATCAGCGTGCCGTTGACCGAGACATCGACTGGCTCGCCGGCGAGCTTATCGAGCTCGATGACGCTACCCGTGCGCAGCGCGAGAATCTCGCCGATCGACATGTGCGAGCGGCCCAGCTCGACGCTGACCTCGAGCGCCACGTCCATCAGCATCTCGATGCCGTGCGCGCGGTCGCTGTTGGGCGCTTCGGGCGTCAGCGGCATGAACTGGACGGGATGCACCGCCGTCGGCATCTGCGCCTGCGCGGAGGGCGCGGCGGTGATCGGGGTCGGCGCGTGACTCATGGGCGGCGCCATGGTGCTCACCGAGCTGGGAGCTTCCATGACACCCGCCGCGACGCGCGCGGCATCGATCTCGGCCTGCAGGGCGTCATCCGACCAGGGATCGACGGAAGCAGCGCCGAGGTCGCCCCCGTTGAGCATCTGATCGATCAGGTCCTGGCTCAGGTCTCCGCCCTCGCCGAGTGGGTTCTGGTCGTCTTTGGTCTTGGCTGACATGAGGATGTGCGTCCTTGCAGTGAGTGGTGGCGCGCCTTACGCGGCGCCCTCGAGAAGCTCGAGGATGGAGGAAGGCAGGCCAGTCACTTGAATGGCCCGATTGCCGCCCAGCGTGCCGGGTCGGCCAACGAAACGGGCGCGCTTGCCGGCGCGAACCGGCAGCTCCCCTTCAGCGTTGCGGTCGAGGCGGATGACGTCGCCGTCGCGCAGGTCGAGTAGTTCGCCGACGGTAATCGTCGTCGAGCCCAGCTCAACGGAGATCGGCAGGCGAGCCAGGTTCAAACCATCGACCAGCTTGTTACGATCGTCGGCGGAATCGGCTTTGCGCGAGCCCGAGGAGAACCAGGCCTGCGTGTTGAGGCGGTCCATCAGCGGCTCGATGACGGGGTGCGGCACGCAGATCGACAGCATCCCGCTCATACCCAGGGTGTGGATCTCGAACAGCAGCAGCGCAGCGATATCGCCTGGCAGTGCAGCCTGGACCAGGTCCGCGTTCAGCACGGTCTCGACCAGGATCGGCTGCAGGTCGGCCACCGCCGCCCAGCCGTCCTTGAGGCCAGCGCTGATGGTGCCACCGAGACTGCGCAGCAGCGCCATCTCGATGTCGGTCAGCTCGGGGCGTGCAGTGACCTGACCGGGACCACCCATCATGCGGTCCAGCATCCCCAGGCCGACATTCATGTTCATCTCGACCACGATGCGGCCAGACAGCGGCTGCAGCTCGATCAGGTTGACCAGCGTCGGGTTGGACAGCTGGTGGATGTACTCGTCGTAGACCACTTGCTCGATCGACGACAGCGACACGGTGGTCGTCGCGCGGAGGTAGCTGCTGAGCGACGAGGCGGTCACGCGAGCGAACGTCTCGTGGATGTTCTGAATGGCCCGGATGTGCTCTTTCGAGAACTTGTCGGGACGACGGAAGTCGTACAGCTTGACGTTACGACCATCCGTGGCGGACGGCGTGACACCGCCAGCGGGGCTGATCGTCTCTTCGCTGCCGATGCTGTTCAGCAGCGCGTCGATCTCCCATTGTGAGAGGGTCTTACTCATCGTCCTTCGGCCATCTGCGTGAGCGGAGCATAATCGCCAGGGGGGGCATATCCATCAGAGTCGCGCGGCCCACTTCCTCTAATCGGAAGTACTGATGTTTGGCACGCCGCTTCGCGGCGAAGGGGGCTCCGCCCCTTTCATCCGCCGCATGCTGCCGCTCACGTTCACAAGCGCGAGAAACGCCAGGCATCTCGAGGGTTGCACTCCCTGGGATACGCTGGCGTCCTGTGCGGGGGGATGAAAGGGAGGCGGAGCCCTCCTTCGGCCCGAAGGGCCGTGCCAAAGCTGCCACGCCTGATCGCTACTGGATGATGAAGGAGGTGAAGTACACGTTCACCACCTTCTCCTCTGCGTGAAGCGCATGGTTGACCTTCTCGATCAGCTCTGACTTCAGCTGGTCCTTGCCGTCTACTTTCAGAAGGTCCGTGGACGACTTGGCCGACAGGGTCGACACCAGGGCGTCCTCGATGATCGCTGCGTGGCCACTCATCTCCTTGGAGAACTCGTCCTGCGCCAGCTTAACGGCTTCGCCCTTCGGCGGCTCCTTGGCCTTGACGTCGAGGAACTCCAGCGTCAGCGACACCTTCAGATAGCGGGCCGAGGCCTTGTCGGTCAGGTTCACCACGCGCTCCTTGGTCGGGTACATGACCGTGACCGGCGGCTTGGGGTTAGCCTTCTCGGCTGCCGCGCGGGCCTCTGCCAGCGGGCCAAATGGGACGGGGATGACGCCCAGGACCACGGCGGCGGCGATAGCACCGCCAAGCGCCAGGCCGGCGCCAACAAAGGCAAGGATCTTGATCATGACTCGTGGTGCTCCGTAACTGCGGAATGGGTTGTGGTGGCGCCTGTCGCGGACCGCGTGGTCGGTGCTTCAGTCGCGGAATGAAGGGTCATTGGGTCGATTTCGGTCTGGGTCGTCGCCCACGCGGACGACAGCACGTGGATCTCGACGCGCCGATTCTGGGCGCGCCCCTCGCGGGTATCGTTGGACGCCAGCGGATGGAACTCGCCGAAGCCAGCCGCCATCATGCGCCCGGCGCGAATGCCATCGGACTCGCTCAGGTAGCGCGTGACGGCCAGCGCACGAGCCGTGGACAGCTCCCAGTTGGTCGGGTAACGCGGCGAGTCGATCGGCGTTGAGTCGGTGTGGCCGTCGACGCGGATGTCATTGGGCATCGTGCGCAATTCGCCCGCGATCGTGTCCAGGACCGCGAGCGAGTTGGGCTTGAGCTCGGCGCGGCCCGAGTCGAACAGGTACGAGCCAGAGAGCCGAATCACGATGCCTTCCTTGTCGCGGCCGACGCTGACGTCGGGGTGCTGCAGGTTGCCTTCGACGACTGCATCGATCTTGCTCTGCAGTCGGGCGACTTGCGGCACTTCGTTGTCCTTGATCAGGTCGTCGATGGGCGCCTCGGGCTGCGAGATGCCGTCCATCAGGCCAGCGTCTGGCGCGCCCTGCAGGACGTCGACGTTGAAGGCGCTCGAGAGCGCGACGCTGATCTTCCGAAACTTCTCGGAGTCAGCTTGCGACATCGAGTACAGCACCACGAAGAACACCATCAGCAGTGTGATCAGGTCGGCGTACGTGAGTAGCCAACGCTCGGCGTTCTCGTGGCCGCCCTCGTGGCCACCCTTATGTCGACGTCCGTGAGCCATCAGGCGCGCCTCCGGCGCGCGGTGTCAGGTGTCAGGTGTCGGGTATCGGAAGCAAACCCGAGACCTGAGACCCGAGACCCGAAACCTGATGCGAGTGAAGCGAGCATCAACTAAGCAGCGGCCGCGGCCGGTGCGCCTTCAGCCTTGGCCTCGGCGGCCTCTTCCTCACCGCGCAGCTCCAGGGGCAGGAACGCTTCGAGTTTTTCCCGCACGACGCGCGGATTGTCACCAGCTTGGACGGCGAGAACGCCTTCGACAGCCAGCGTGCGGCGCGCGACTTCTTCCTTGTTGCGCTGCTTGAGGCGCTCACCCATCGGCAGCCAGAACACGTTGGCACTGAGCACGCCGTAAAGCGTCGCGATAAACGCGGTCGCGATGCTCTTGCCCAGCTCGTCTGGCTTGTCCAGGTGACTGAGCACGTTCACCAGGCCCATGACGGTACCGATGATGCCCATGGTCGGCGCGAACCCACCCGCGGCCGCGAACATCGCGAACTTGCCCTCGTGGCGCTCCGCCATCGACGCGACGTCAGACTCCATGATCTCCCGCACCAGCTCCGGGTCCGTGCCGTCGACGACGAGCATGACACCCTTCTGGATCGAGTGGTCCTCAATCTGCGCCGCCTCGGTCTCCAGAGCCAGCAGGCCCTCGCGGCGAGCGCGATCGGCCAGCTTCACGAACAGGCTGACCAGGTCGCGCTCGGAGCTCGCTTCCTGACGGAAGGCGACGCCCATGATCTTGCCGAGCTGGGTCACGCGCTCCATCGGAAACGCGACCAGCACCGTACCGATCGTGCCGCCGAAGACGATCATGGCCGACGGCAGGTTGACCAGCGCGAAGAGAATGCCAATGCTGCCAGCCTCGACGACCGCTGCGCCCAGAATGAAGACAAGCGCAATGCCGAGACCAATGCCCGTACCTTTATCCATCGTTACTTGCCCTCCCGCGGACGAATTGGTGTCGGCTCAATAAGGCTCATCAGTGGCGGATGCTCGAAGGTCTTGAGCGGTCCGCGGGCGATCGCCTGCCGATAGGCGACGACGCGATCGACTACTTCATTCACTGGCGTGACTACGACCAGCTTCTTGCCGTCTGAGAGTGTGATGACGGTATCGGCGGTGTGCTCGACCATCTCGATGAGGTCGGCATTCACCACCAGCTGAGAGCCATCCAGGCGTGTCACGTAAATCACCGCGGCGTCAATCCTTTGGCGCGTACTTGTGCCGCATTCTGGATTTGTGAGCCCCTGAAAGCCACGATGCGCGAGTGCCGAAAGCGGTACCTGGAGGTACCGGGCAGGGGTGGCCTTTGGTCTCGCACTACCCTCGCCCCCTGGGAGAGGGTGGCGCGCAGCGCCGGGTGAGGGTTGCTCAGCGGCCGCGGTGAGCTAGCCCTCACCCCTTGATTAAGCCTCTCCCAGAGGGAGAGGGAGCCAGAGCCGTCGTCTAGGTGAGGCCGCGGAGTCCCGAGTAGGACGTCGCTTCGCGCAGGACAACCTGGATTTCGAGCGTGCCGACCTCTGTCTCCAGCGGGAAGACCAGCCGATTCAGGTCGAGCGTCGTGACCAGGGTGCTCTTACCCATCACTAGCGCCGGCGGCGTGATGTTCGACGGGAAGCCAGCTTCGGCGAGCAGGACGCCCGCTCGTCCGGTGATCACATTGCCCATCTCGCCAATGCCGCTCTGCGCCAGCTCGTCGAACGTCTCGAACTCCTGACCGAGCATGCGCGAGACGATGCCGCGAGCGGTCTGCTCGCTCATCGAGTACAGCACCACACCCGCCACGGCGCCGGTCACACCCAGCAGTGCCGTGACTTCATCGGTGGTCACCGCTGACTTCTGCATACGGATGTTGCCGCGGGTGGTCTCACCACCGAGCTCGGACTCCAGGACTTCACTGGCCGCCTGGATGAAAGGGTTCACGAACTCGACTTTCACGCGCCCTCCTCGACACACTCGAGGGTCTCGAGGAATGTCCACATCTCTTCGGCGCTGGCGCCCAACGTCTCGGCCGCGGCCATATCCCAGTCGGGCCGCGGGCAAGCCCCGCCGCCACCAACGGCGCCAACCGCGTGCGCGGCCGCGTCGGCCAGATACACGACCGTGGCCAGCGGGTTGTCGGCAGTGTGCGGCTCGTGGTGCGTGCTGACCGCGCCGATCACGACCTCGGGCAGGTCCCACGAGCGCAGTAGCGCGGCGCCCACAGCGCCGTGATCGAAGCCGAACACGAGCCGTTCGGCTTGCCAGACTGGCAGGCGGCGGCTGCGCGCGATGGACACCGCTTCGGCAGCCGCCTCCGGGCATACCGAAGTCAGCACCATCTTGCCGACATCGTGCAGCAGCCCGGCGATGCCCGCTTCCTCGGGACTGCATACCTTCATCTGGCGCGCTAGCGTCTTCGCGGCAACTGAGGCGGTCGCGGCATGACGCCACGCGACACGCCGTGGTAGCGCGTAGGGCGGCAGTCCACGATCGAGCATCGGGCCCGCGCACGCGCGGAGAAGAACCTCGGACAGGGCACGCTGGCCGATGCGTGCGATTGCTTCGCGGAGATTGGCGATGCGTCGATTCGGCATCGCCGTGCCACTGTTGGCATGGCGAAGGACCGCCGACGCGAGCGCCTGATCGGTGCCGAGCAGCTGTGCGATGGTGTCGTTGGTGGTGCGCTCGTCGCGCAGCACCGCCAGTACGCGCTGGGCGACGACCGGCAGCGCCTCCAGCTCGGGGGCAGCTGCAACCAGTCCTTCGGGCGAGCGCGGTTGACGCTCCACGGCCAGAGCTCCGATCACGCGCGCTCCTCCTTGCGATAGAAGCCGGCGCCGAACACGGTCAGACCAAGCGTCTGCGGCCGCATGATCGCTTCCGTACCACCGACGAAGAGAACGCCGCCCGGGCGCAGCGAATCGACAAAGCCCTGGTAGATACGGTCTTTGGCGTCCTCGGTGAAGTAGATGACCACGTTGCGGCAGGCGACCATGTCGAACGGGCCGCTTGGATACTGATCGCGCAGCAGGTCCTGCTTCTGGTAGGTAATCATCGCTTTGGGCTGAGCACTGACGCTATAGCGGCCGTCGGCATCGGGCGTGAACCAGCGGCTGATTCGTTCGGCGCCGACGTTACGGATGTCGGACGCCAGGTAGCCGCGGCCCGCGCGAGCGCGGTCGAGGATCGTCTGGTCGATGTCCGTGGCCAGGATCGAGTGTGGGCGTCCAGGCCCGAGCTCGCGCAGCGCGATGGCGAGCGAGTAGGGCTCGGCGCCAATCGAACACCCGGCGCTCCACACCTTGACTGCCCGGCCACCCGCCAGCAGCGCTGGCAGCACCCGCCGCTCCAGATCGCCGAATCGATCGGCGTCGCGGAAGAACTCCGAGACGTTGATCGTGACGTAGTCCTGGAACTCCTGGCGCCGCTCGGCGTCGCGCTCCAGCAAGCTCGCGTAGGCGGTGAAGTTGGCCACCTGCAGGCGCGTCAGCAGCGCGGTCAGGCGGCGATGCATCTGCGGCGCCTTGTACGACGTCAGGTCCAGGCCGGTCAGCTGATAGGCCCGCTTGCGGAATGCCTCGAAATCAGGCGAGATGGTGGACTCGGGAGCACTACCCACTTGCAGCATCGTCATGGCTGGGCCTTCGCAAACGCAGGTGATGTGCGTGCCGCCAGGCAGTGGGCAATCGTCGGCGCCACCTCGTCCAGGGGCACGACGTGATCGGCGCCGCCGCGCTCCGTTACCGCGCGGGGCATGCCCCACACCACGCACGTGGACTCGTCTTCGGCCAGCACCAGACCGCCAGCCTGGCGGATCGCCGCCGCGCCCGCCGCGCCATCCGAGCCCATGCCGGTCAGAATCGCCGCGATGGTGCGCGAGCCGAAGTGTTGCGCAACCGAGTACAGCGTGACGTCGACCGAGGGTCGAACGCCGTGGACCTTCGGTTCCTGGTCGAGATGGATGGTGCCGCGCGAAGACAGGCGTACGTGGAAGTCGCCGGGGGCGACGAGCACGGTGCCAGCGGCGAGCTGATCGCCCTCTTCCGCCTCGCGCACGGTCAGCTGCGGCGGGCATATGCTGCACGATCAAGTAGGCTGTTCGACCGTCGCGCGGCAGAGCTGGCACGACGGTGCTGAGAGCGCGCGGCCCACCCGTCGACGACCCGATAACCACCAGACGGTCAACGCAGGGGCCGGGGGTCAGGGGACGGGGGCCAGTAGGGACCGTGGGCATTCTCGTCAGCGACCGAACGGCGTCAACCGACCCCCGACCCCCGACCCCCGGCCCCTGTGCACGCACCCGCGCCCGCGCCGCGGTGCGGACCTTGTGCACCAGCTCGTCGCGGACACGATGGAAATCGAGCGAGATGGCGCCCGACGGCTTGCCGACGAAGTCCACGGCGCCGATGGTGAGTGCGCGGATGGTCGTGACGGCGCCCGCGTGGG
>WNGF01000621.1_pt1 | contig 69915 bp, 62 predicted proteins | sample 5400641 | NCBI WGS metagenome assembly WNGF01 (sample SAMN13153371, study PRJNA577476) | soil metagenome | isolation source: 80 cm soil or saprolite under grassland replicate 2 | place: USA:California | collected 2016-06-15
TGATCGACAACACCTCGTCGAACAACTCGATCGACGTCTCCAGGCACGTGGCGTAGCCGTCCAGCACCCCCGCGTTGTTGACGATGATGTCCAGTCGACCGAAGCGGCTCACGGTCTCCGACACAAGCCGATCGATGTCTTGCCACTGTCGGACGTCGGTGCGAATGAACAGCGCCTCGCCCGAGCCGCTGATGCTCCGCGCCGCCGCCTCGCCCCGCTCCGTCGAGTACTCCCCAATCGCCACGGTGGCGCCTTCGCGGGCGAACGCCGCCGCGATTGCCAGCCCATTGCCTGAGCCGGCGCCAGTCACGATCGCGACTCGGCCCTCGAGCCTAGCCATGGGCGCCTCGCAATCGCTCCACCGCGTGGCGGTAGCCCGCGTGGAGCACACCGGTGTCCGAGGCGTAAGCGATCAGCCTCACCCCCTCGCGGATCCAACGCTCGGCCTCGTCGAGGCTATCGACCAGCATCGCTACCTCCTTGCCGCGCTTCTGGGCGGCGGCGATCAGTCTCGTGCGGTGGTCGTCGAGGGTCTCGGCCTGTCGGGAGGTGCCGTAGACGCCGAGGTCTTGCGCGAGATCGGTTGGGCCGATGGTGAAAGCATCGATGCCCGGCGTGGCGACGATCTCGTCCAGGTGTCGGAAGGCCTCGGCTGATTCGAGCATGGCGGTAACGTAGACCTGCTCGTTCAGGTGCGTGAGTCGCTCAGCCGCGGCGGGCTGCGTGGCGAAGTCGTGGCCCGGAGCAAAGGCGGCCATGCCACGCTTGCCCTGGGGTGCGTAGTGGGCGGCGTCCGCGACGCGGCGCGCGATCTCGGGCGTATCGACCTGGGGAATGTGCAGGCCCCACACGCCCGCATCGAGCAGGCGGGTGATCCATTCGCGGTTGCCCTCGGGTGGTCGCACGATCAGCGGGAAGTCGAGCGCGCGCGACAGCACGGCCATGTCGGCGACGGTCTCGATCGAGGGCGACGAGTGCTCCATGTCGACCCGCGCGTAGTCCAGCCCGGCTGCCTGGAGCAGCGTCAGGATGGCCGGGTTGCGGGCGAGATTGATCCAGGTGCCGATCTGCACGCGGCCGTGTTTCAAGCCTGCGCGGAGCGGGTTCGAACGCAGCATCAAGAGAGGGGAGACGTGGCGCGGCTAGATTTTGCCGAAGGTGCGGACGCTGTCGATGCTCAGCTTCAGGGTGATGTGCGGCACCTTCGCAATGTTCTCGGCCATCTTGGAGCCGGCTTCGGCGCCCGTGTAGCGGGATGCCAGGCTGACCAGATCGTCGAGCACGTGATCTTCGTCGAACGTCACGGTGCCGTCGATGGTCACGTGCCGCGGCGGGTTCATGTCGATCACGCACACCGAGGCGCGTGGGTCGCGGCGCAGGTTGCGCACCTTCTTCGACTTCGTAGTGGTGTTCAGGATGACCGTGTTGTCGCGCAGCTCGTACCACAGCCCCGTGAGGTGTGGAGTGCCATCGCGGTTGGTTGAGCCGAACACGGCCAGCCGCACCTCTTGCAGATAGGCGCGCACGTTGTCAGCAAGCTCTGTCATGCAAGTAGCCGTCAGGCCTGCCAGTAGGCGAAGGCCATCGCGCAGCCAGTGCTCGGGCGGGAGCGGTAGCCGGGGATGTACTCGAGCAGGTGCATCGGCAGGTCGCCGACAGCGCCGTCCAGCGCCACCCAGTTCAAGATCTCCGATGTGCCGCCCTTGAGCTGCTCCCGCGGCAGCGCGTACAGCGCGCGAGTGTCCTTGGACTGCAGCGCATCGAGCGTCTGGCGATCGATCACCTCGTCGATCATGATGTGGCTCAGGCCACCCGAGGCGACGATCCCGACCCGCTCGCCGCCGGACCAGGCGCCGATGGCGGAGTGGATCGCACGGCCGAGGTCGTGGCAGCGCTTCGGCGTCGGCTGATTCGGCGGGTAGTAGGTGTTGATCATGACCGGCACGATCGGCACCTGGCACTCGGGCCACAGCCGCTGGTACAGGAAGCTGAAGGCGTGGCCGATGCCGCCTTGCTCGCGCAGCTGATTGCAGCGAGTGATCTCGAACTCCTGCTCGGTCAGGTTGGTGATCAGGTGCGTGGCCAGATCGGCGGAGTTGGGGTACTCGGGCGCCGTCGGTTCCAGGTGCAGCGTCGGGAAGTTGGCTCCGGGCCGCGCGCGCCGCTCGTGCACCTCGACCGTGTCGCCGTGATAGATGGCCACGGCCGGCATGTTCTTGTCGTCGAACTGCTCGTGCTGGTCATCGCCGAAGATCACCATCGCATCCAGATCGGCCTCGCGCAGGACCTGGCCCAGATGCCCGACCGCCTTCTGTACGCGCGCGTGCTTCTCGCGGAAGCAGTCGACCTGCAACAGCTCGTCGAGGTTGGGCGGGACATGCGGACTGACCTCGTCGGTCTTGCCCAGGTTGGGCCACTCTTCGGGCTGGACGCTGATCTGCGGCGTATGGGAATGACCGACCCCGAGGACCACCTGTGCCACGCGGCACCTCCTTCGCGTACAATGAACGATCAGTTGAACTGTATGACAGTTTGCCGAATAGTGTCAACGTGACCGCCGCCGTCGCGGCGTCTTTATCCGCCCTGCCCGCCCTGCCCGCGCGCCCCCGCCAGGCAGTTGGCGCGTGGGAGCGGGTGCGCCCCATGCGTGCCTCCGACGAGATCGTACGCCAGTTCCGCCAGGCGCTCTTCGAAGGCCGCTTCGTCGCCGGCGATCCCGTCGGCTCGGAGCAGCAGCTGGCGCTCGAGTTCGGCGTCAGTCGCACCACCATCCGCGACGCGCTGCGCGGGCTCGAAGCCGCCGGCCTGGTCGAGATCCGCACCGGCTCCAAAGGCGGCGTGCGCATCGCGCAGGGGGATCCGAACCGCTTTGCCGATGGCCTGGCAGTGCAGCTGAAGCTGGTCGGGCTGAACGTGCGCGATGCGCTGGCAGCGCAGATGGGGCTGGAGCTGGTCGCGGCCGAGCTGGCTGCGGTGCACGCCACCGAGGCCGATCTGGCCGCGATCCAGGCGCTGCTGGACGAGGCGGCGGAGCTGGTCGACGCGGGCAGCGCGTTCACCGACGCCAGCAGCGCGTTCCACGAGGCGGTCGCGCGCGCCTCTCACAACTGGGCGATCGTGACCAGCCTGCGCGCGATCCAGGAGCTGCTGCGCGAGGAGCACGTGCGCCATACGACCCTGGTCCGAGCGCGCCAGGTGCTACGGGTGCATCGGCGCATCTTCGCTGCGATCAACACGCACCAGGCGCGGCTGGCCGGTCGCCGTATGCGCGAGCACATCAGCGCCACGCGCTCCTCGCCCGACTTCGAAGCCGGCGACTGAATACTGCTATACGGCGCGGCTATTGGCCGCTCGAGCCATGGACCACACCGCGAGTAGCACGCAGACGAGGGCGAGCGCGGTATGTCGCATCTCGCACGAGTACACCGCGATGGCTGGCCAGGTTCCCAAGCCCAACACCAGCGCGGCCTGATACGTCTGTACACACATGTTGCGTGTGCTGCGGCACCGTGCCTTCGCGGTGCTGTGGCTGGGTGGACTGCTGTCGCTGGTTGGCGACTGGATGCTGATCACGGGCATCCCGCTGGTGGTCTATCAGCTGACCGGATCCACGCTGGCTCTGGGCGCAGCCGTGGCTGCCAACGCACTGCCTCGGGTGCTGGTTGGTTCGGTGGCGGGCGTGTTCGTGGACCGCTGGGACCGACGCCGGACGATGGTCGTATGCGACCTGCTGCTCGGGCTTGGCTTGCTGCCGCTGCTCGTGGTGCGCGACGCGCGGGACTTGTGGCTGATCGCGCTCGTGCTGCTCTGGGAAAGCTCGGTCGTGCGGTTTTATCAGCCTGCCGAGGGGGCGCTGCTGCCACGAGTTGTGCCCGATGAAGAGCTGATCGCGGCGAATGCGCTGAACGGCTTCAGCATGAGCGTGGCGCGGCTGGCCGGTCCACCGTTGGGGGCGCTGCTGGTGGCGCTCGGTGGGCTGAGCGGCGTGGTGCTGGTCGATGCAATGTCGTTCTTCATCGCCGCGGGGTGTGTGGTGCTCGCTCGCGTCCAGCGTCACACGCCGAAGTCGAACGGCCAGCACGCGCTGTGGCGCGAGTGGCTCGACGGCCTGCTGGCCGTTCAGCGCAATCGGACCGCGCGGGTCCTGTTTGCGTTCATCGCGATCACGGGTGTGGGGGAAGGGCTGATCTCGACGCTGTTCGTGCCGTTCGCGACGCGGGTCATGCACGGCGACGAGCTGACGTTCGGTGCGCTCCTGTCGGCGCAGGCCATCGGCGGCGTGGCGGGCGGCGTCCTGCTCGGGCGGTTCGGACAGCGAGTGTCGAGCGTGCGACTGCTGGGTGGCAGCGCCGTGGTCTTCGGGTTCCTGGACCTGGCGATCTTCTACTCGCCGTTGCTCACGTCCCAGAACCTGGTGCCACTGACGCTGATGGTGCTGGTAGGTGTGCCCTCAGCAGCCATCATCGCTTCCGCGATGACGCTCCTGCAGACCGCGGTCGGCGACGAACAGCGCGGGCGTGTGTTTGGGGCGTTCTTCGCGACCACTGCTTCGAGCGGGTTGATCGGGACGGCGATCGCGGGCGCACTGGGCGACGTCGCCGGCATCGTCCCGCTGCTGACGTTCCAGGGCCTCGGCTACGTCGTCGCGGGTGTGCTGGTGCTGTCGGCGCTCAAGGAAGCCAGGTTTGCGGGTGCTTCTGGATGAAGTGGCCGAGGTGGACGCCGATGTCCTCCTGCAGCTGGACGGTCATACCGCCATCGACCACCAGCGCGTGGCCGGTGATGAACGACGCCTCGTCCGAACACAGAAACACGATCGCGTTGGCGATATCGAGCGGTGTTCCGGTCCGACGCAGCGGGTACTGCTGCTCGTAGAACGGCACGCTGTCGGGGTGGGCGCGCCAGCGTTCGAGCATGCGCTCGGTCATGATCATCCCGGGGCAGATGGCGTTGACGCGGATGCCGTGCGGCCCAAGGTCGACTGACAGCTGGCGAGTCAGCGCGATCACACCGGCCTTCACCGTCTCGTAGACCAGCGACCGCGGCGCGACCAGCAGGCCGTGCACCGAAGCGAGGTTGACGATCGAGCCGCCGCCGGCGGCGCGCAGGTGCGGCAGCGCGAACTTGCTCGCGCGATACATCGACTTGAGCCCAACGTCCATGCCGCGGTCCCAGTCGGCCTCGGCGAGCTCCTCGAGCGGCTTGCGGCCCGGGCCTGAATAGGCGTTGTTGACCACGATGTGCAGCTGGCCAAAGCGCTGCACCGCCTGCTCGATCGACTCGCGTACGCCGGTTTCGGTGCCGATGTCGGCGCTGAAGTCTTCGGCGACGCCGCCGGCGTCGCGAATGCGTTGGGCGTTCTGGCGGGCGCCCTCGGCGTCCATATCGACTACCAGAACGCGGGCGCCTTCCTCGGCCAGCCTGCGCGCGGTGGCGCCGCCGATCCCTTGCGCGCTGCCGGTGACAATCGCGACGCGGTCGCTCAGTCGCTGCATGGGCTTATTTCAGCGGAACACGATGCACACCGGCGCGCCGACCTCGGTGACGTTGCCGGTGGGCGCGAGCGTGCCGTCGCCTTCGATCGCGAACTGGACGATCGTGTCGCTCTCCTGGTTGGCGGCGTAGAGCCGCTTACCTGACGGGTCGATGGCGAAGTTACGCGGCGTGCGGCCCTGCGTCGGCACGTTGCCCAGGCTCGTCAGCAGGCCCGTGTTCTTATCGATGGCGAACTGGGCGATCGAGTCATGGCCACGGTTGGAGACGTACACGAAGCTGCCGCTTGGCTCGACGAGAATCTGCGCCGTGCTGCAGCCGTCGCGGTTCGCGTTCTCGGGCATCGTGGGCAGGACCTGCAGCTCGCGGAGTGCTCCGCGGTCATACGCGAAGGCGGTGATGGTCATATCGGCCTCGCCATTGACGTACGCGTAGCGACCGTTGGGATGGAAGCTCAAATGCCGCGGCGCCGCGCCCGCGTGCAGTTGGCCAAACGGCGGCTCGGCGGGTTCGAGGCGACCATCGCGCAGACGGTAAATGACGACCTGATCGATGCCTTTGTCGTTGACAAGCACGCGCTCGCCCGTGGGATCGAACGTGACAAAGTGCGCGTGCGGGCCTTCCTGGGTGGGTCCTGGACCAGAGCCATTGTGCTGGCGTAGATCGGACATTGGCGACAGCCGCCCATCGGCATCGATGGGCAGGACTGCCACGCTCCCCTGCTCGTGGTTGGCGACGATCAGCCAGCGCCCGCTGGGATTCGTGGTGAGATGGCAGGGCTCGCCACCGCCGGTTGGCTGCTGGCTCAGCCACGTGAGCTGTCCATTCGAGGGATCGATGCGGAATGACGCCACCGCGCCGCCGTCGAGCCCGCGGCCCTCGCTGACCGCGAACAGCAGCTGGCGCGTTGGGTCGAACGCCAGGAACGACGGGTCGGCCATGTCGGTGGTCGAAAGGTGGGTGAGCGCGCCGCTCGTGGCGTCCCAATCGAAGGCCTCGATGCCCTGTGACCGACCGGAGCGTGTGTATGTACCGATGTAGACGAGGTTGCGCACGGCGGCGCTCATTGTAAGGCGGGTATTCTGGGAGCCCATTGAGGCCCATGGACTACCGCAGCAGTACGGTCCGCCCAGCCGATTTCGACAGCTTCTGGACGGACATCATGGCGACCGCTGGCCGGCAACCGCTGAACCCGAGCATGGAGCCGCTGCCGGAGCGCTCGACCGATGCTGTCGAAGTGTTCGATATCCGTTACGACAGTCTGGACAACGTGCGCATCGCCGGCTGGTACTGTCGCCCGCGCCAGGCAGCGCAGCCCTTGCCCGGCCTGCTACTGGTGCCGGGCTACATCTCCGAGCCGACGCTGCCCAAGTCGTGGGCCAGGCTGGGGTACGCGGCGCTGGGCATCGGCCCGCGTGGAAAACTGCGTTCCAACTCGCAGTACAACCCAGGCTACCCGGGCCTGCTGGTCGACAACATCCTCGACCGCAATACCTACGCCTACCGCGGCTTCTACGTCGATGCCGCGCGCGGGATCGACTTTCTCCTCAGCCGGCCCGAGGTTGACCGGGCGCGCATTGGTGTGCACGGCTCCAGTCAGGGCGGAGCACTCACGATCACCACCTCTGCCTTGCGCAACGACGTCGTGGCGTGCGGCGCGGCCGGTGCGCCGTACCTGTGTGGCTTCATGGATGCCGCGCGACTGACGCACTCGTATCCGTACGAGGAGATCAACGAGTACTTGCGGCTGTATCCCGAGCGGCGCGCGGCCGTAGCTGAAACCTTCAACTACTTCGACGGCATCAACTTCGCGTCGCGCATCCGCTGCCCGATGCTGGTGTACGTGGGCATGCGCGACGACGTCTGCCCGCCGGAGACCGGCTTCGCACTGTATGACGCCATGACCTGCCCCAAGGACCTCCACACGGCTGAAGGCTGCGCGCACGACGCCGGGGGCTACTGGGAGGCGGCGAAGGTGCAAGCATTTCTGGCCGAGCACCTGCAGCCGGCGCAGATGCTGGTGCGCGCATGAGCGCTTTCGACGAGTTCTGGGCGCGGGTGGATGAAGAGCTGGCGAGGTATCCGATGGCGGCCGAGAGACGACCGCTGCCGGAGCGCTCCACGGAGAGCTTCACCACGTACTTCGTACGCCTCACCAGCATCGGCCCGTACCGCATTTCCGGCTATTACAGCGTGCCCAATTCTCCGGGCCCGCATGCCGCGCTGCTGCAGACGCCACGCTACGGCAGTGTCAACCACGTGCCCGATTACCACGACCGCGAGCGGTACGCCGTTTTGCAAGTCATCCATCGTGGCCAGCGGTTGGCCGATCAGCCCTTCGCGGCGGCTTATCCAGGGTTACTGACGCTCGGCATCGAATCGCCAGACACGTATGTGTACCGCGGGATCGTCGCCGACTGCCTGCGGGGCGCGGAGTTTCTCACGTCGCAACCCGAGGTGGACGGCCAGCGGGTCGCGGTGCAAGGCGATGATCTGGCGCTGCTCACTGCCGCGAGACGGCCCGTGTTCAACGCTGCTTTGGCGGAGGAGCTGTTGCTGTACCGGCTGCTGGATGTTGCGGCGCGCGATGATGCGTACCCGGCTGAGGAGGTGAACGATTTGCTGCGGAGCAAACCGGCGGCACGACAGGCGGTGGAAGAGACGCTGTGGTACTTCGATCCGCGACAGCATGCAGCGCGCATTCGAGCTGCGGTGATGCTGCTGCGCGGCGATGACCCCTCGTGGCTCGAGCCGCTGCGGGGGGCGCTGGCCCAGGTCGAGGAGTACCAGGTGACGCACCGCGGGGCTGAGGATCACGATTGGCTCGATGCCTGGACGGCCAACAAACTCGGCTCGACTGGCCGTTCGCGGTTCCTGGCCCGCGTATGACCACGGGCTATTCGGACCTGGGCGTGCGGCCGGTGGTCAACGCGGCCGCGACATTGACTCGACTGGGCGGTTCGCGCCTGGCGCCGCCGGTGCTGGACGCGATGCGCAGCGCGTCTGGCTCGTTCGTGGACCTCGTGGAGCTACAGCGACGGGTCGGCGACCGCATCGCGCAGCTGACAGACAACGAGGCGTGCTACGTCTCCTCCGGTGCTGCCGCGGGCATGGCGATCGCGATCGCCGCGTGCATCACCCGTCGCGACCCATCGCTGGTCACCAGTCTGCCAACAACGGCTGCCCCGGATCACGAGGTCATCGTGTATCGCGCGCAGCGCAATGGCTACGATCAGGCCGCGCGCCAGACCGGCGCGGGTCTGGTCGAGATTGGCGATCAGCGCGAGGAGCTCGAAATGGCGCTCTCGCCGCGCACGGCATGCGTGCTGTACTTCGCCGGCGCGCACTACGCGAAGGGCGCGCTGCCGTTGTCCGAGGTGATCGAGGAAGCGCACGCGCGCGGCGTGCCAGTACTGGTCGATGCCGCCGCGCAAATTCCGCCCATGCGCAACCTGTGGGCTTTCACGCGCGAAATGGGGGCGGACGTCGCCATCTTCTCGGGCGGCAAGGCGCTGCGCGGACCGCAGTCCAGCGGCCTGGTACTCGGTCGACGCGAGCTGATCGAAGCCTGTCTGCTCAACGGTCCACCGAACCACAGCCTCGGGCGGCCGATGAAAGTAGGCAAGGAGGAATTGCTGGGCGTCCTGGCCGCGGTTCAGTGGTCGCTCGAGCAGGATGAACCAGCGCTGTTGGCCAGCTATGAGGCGATGGTCAAGCACTGGATCGACGGTCTGGCCGACGTGCCCGGCGTGCGGGTCGAGCGGAGCTTTCCGAGCGAAGCGGGCCAGCCACACGCCCGGGCGATCGTGCACGTGCTGCCTGAGTCTGGCTGGACCAAAGCCGCGCTGGTCGAGGCGCTGTGGGAGGGGGACCCGCGCATCGCGGTCGGCGATCCCGGTACGGAAGCGATCGCGCTCAACCCACAAACGCTCGAGCCAGGCGAGGATGCCATCGTGCTCGACCGCGTGCGGCGGTTGCTGACGCAGCATGCCTGACCGCGTGCGGTTCGGGATCGCCGGGACAGGCGGTATCGCGCGCAGCCACGCCGTGGCGCTCCAGGCACTGTGCGCCGACGCGGAGATCAGCGCGTGCTGCGACGTCCAGCCGGGCCGCGCCGCTGCGTTTGCCGAGCAGTTCGGCGTGGCGCGCCACTTTGACTCCGCGCAAGCCATGCTCGACGCGGGCGGGCTCGACGTCGTGTGCGTGTGCACGCCCCACCCCCAGCATGCCGAACCGCTGGTCCAGGCAGCGGAGCGCGGTATCCACGGCGTGGTCGAGAAGCCGCTCGCGGCCACCCTGGCCGATGCCGACCGTGTGCTCGAAGCCTCCGCGAAACATGGCACGCTGTTGTCGACGGTCTCGCAGCGGCGCTGGTATCCGGCTGCCCAACGCGTCCGTGAGGCGATCGATGGCGGCGCCCTCGGCGCAGGCCTTGTGCTGGGTGAGTCGTACTGCGAGCTGTGGCGCAGCGAGGCCTACTACCGCACCGATGCGTGGCGCGGCCGCTGGGACACCGAAGGCGGCGGTGTGCTGATGAACCAGGCGCCGCACAACATCGACTTCCTGCTGTGGTACATGGGCCCGGCGGTGGAGATCTTTGGCTACTGGGCCAACCTCAACCACCCATTCGTTGAGATCGAGGACAACGCGGTGGCGGTTATCCGCTTCCAATCCGGCGCGCTCGGCATTCTCAAGGGCACCGTTTCGATGCAGCCCGAACGGCGCATTCACGGCGTGTCGCTTGTCGGAGCGAGCGGCGGCAACGTGAGCTTCGACTGTTGGCAAGTACCGCCAGAGCAGCGCCGGATCACCACGGGTCCCTCGGATGTCGGGAGCAACGACGTCTGGACGCTGGCCGCTGGCGGGTCGGTGAGCCGCGAACAAGCGATCGAGTACGGCTCGGGTGAGCTGCCGAACTTCCACGCCTACCAGTTGCGCGACGTGATCGGCGCGATTCGCGAGAAGCGAGAGCCGGCCGTCACGGGCGTGGATGGTCGACGGGTGGTCGCGATCATCCAGGGTGTGTACGAGTCGGGCCGCAGCGGCCGGCCCGTGAAGCTTTCGGACTAGCTCCGTGCGCATCGCGCAGATTGGTCGTGGGCATGGCCATGCACTGGCCAAGTGGGAGGCGCTGCGCGCCAATCCGGACGTCGAGGTTGCCGGGTTGTTCGACACCGCTGAGGAGGCCCACGAGGCCCTGGCCGATCGCAGCGTCGTCGCGGTGGCGGTCGAGAGTCGGAATCACCTGAGCCTGGCTATAGCCGAGGCTGCAATTCAGGCGGACAAGCACCTGTGGCTGGACAAGCCAGCGGGTGACGATTGGCCGCGCTTTCAACGACTCATGCACGACGCGGCGGAGCGCGGCCTGTACGTGCAGATGGGCTACATGTTCCGTTACCAACCGGGCTTTGCAGGCCTTGCCGAGCGCGTGCACGCCGGGCAGCTGGGCGAGGTGTTCGGGATTCGCGCCCACATGTCCACGTCCATCGACCTGGCGGAGCGGCGCGAGCAGAGTCGGCACCGTGGTGGAATCCTGTACGACCTCGGCGGCCACATGATCGATCAGATCGTCTGGCTGCTCGGGCGTCCGACCACCGCAACCTCGGTGGTGCGCAACCATGCCACGCCCGAGCTACCCAACTACTCCGACAACACGGTCGCCGTGCTCGAGTTCAAAGGAGCACTGGCAACCATTGAGATCGCGGCGATGGAGACACGGCCGACCAAGCGCCGCTTCGAGGTCTTCGGCACCCAGGGAACCGCCATCGTCGAGCCGTTCGACCCGGGCCCGGATGGCTTGCCGCGGCAGGTGCTGTACGAGCGCGAGCTCGTGGCCTTTGTCGGCGTGGTGCGCGATGGCAAGCCGCCCGATCGCTCGGCTGAGCACGAGCTGCTGGTTCAGGAGACCCTGTTGCACGCGACCGGCGCTATAAAAAGGTGACCGATGCAGTATCCCCCTGAGCCGAGCGACGGACCTGCTCGGGGGATCGTCGACTGCGACATCCACGCGGCGACGCCGCCCGTGGATACGCTGCTCCCGTACCTGTCCGAGCACTGGCGCGAGTACATCCGCACCTCGGCGTTCAAGGGCGCGGTCGACACGGCCTACCCGCCACGGGCGCCGACCACCATCGCGCCTGGCGCGGAGCCACTGACCAATGTCGATCAGCTGCGGGAGCACGTGCTCGATCCGTCCGACGTGGAGATCGGCATCGTCAATTGCAACTACGGCGTCGACGGCCTCCACAATCCCGACACCGCCCTGGCGATGGCGGCCGCCGTGAACGACTGGCTCGTAGCCGAGTGGCTTACGCCGGAGCCTCGCGTGCGGGCGTCGCTCGTGGTGCCAACGCGCGTGCCAGAGATGGCCGCTCAGGAGATCGATCGTGTCGGCGATCACCCTGGCTTCGTGCAGGTGCTGCTCCCGGTGCGCTCTGAGGCGCCGTATGGTAACCGCCGCTATGTGCCGATTTTCGAGGCCGCGGCTCGGCACGACCTGGTCGTGAGCCTGCAGTTCGGCGGCGCGCCGGGCAACCCACCGACAGCCGCCGGCTGGCCCTCGTACTACGTCGAGGAGTACGTCGGCATGGCGCAGGTCTTCCAGACGCAGGTGCTGAGCATGATCGTCGAAGGCGTGTTCGATCGCTTTCCGAACCTGCGCGTGGCGCTCGTCGAAGGCGGCTGGACGTGGCTGCCGTCGCTGATGTGGCGGATCGATAAGGACTGGAAGGGACTGCGGCGCGAAGTGCCGTGGAACACGCAGCCTCCCTCTCGCTACATTCGAGAACGGATGCGCTTGACTTTGCAGCCGATGGACGCGTCGTCTGACCCCAAGCACGTTCTGCAGATCATCGAGGCGCTCGGCTCGGACGAGCTGCTGCTGTATTCGAGCGACTACCCGCACTTGCACGATTCGCGGCTGCCGGACGATCTGCCCGACAATGTGAAGCGCAAGATCATGCGCGATAATGCCCGCGCGTTCTACCGCCTGTAGGAAGAGAATGCTTCATCCTGAGCCGAAGTCGAAGGATCTACGAACGCGACCGTAGGTCCTTCGCTACGCTCAGGATGAGGCACGGGAGCAATTAATGGTCTCAACGCTCGAACAGTCCAGCACGCACCAGATGACCCGCTGGGCGGTCATCGACTGCGATATCCACCCTGCGCTGAAATCACCGAAGGCGCTGGATCCGTACCTGTCGGAGCGCTGGCGGCACCATCGCGACAGCATCGGCGATCGCGGCTTTGCCGGTTCGTACTATCCGCGTGCGAACCCGAACGCGGCACGCACCGATGCCTGGCCGCCCAACGGGCTGCCGCCGGGGTCGGACCTCGATTTCATGCGTGATCAGTTGCTCGACGAGTGGCAGATGGATTTCGGCATTTTGCAGCCGCTCCTCGGCGCCGGCGCACAGCTCAACCACGACTACGCGGCCGCGCTGGCCAGCGCGATCAACGACTGGCAGCTCGCGGAGTGGCTGGAGCCCGAGCGGCGTCTGCGCAGCGGCCTGGTCGTGGCCTACGAGGCGCCGGAGTACGCGGCGGCCGAGATCGCCCGACTCGGCGATCATCCAGGTTTCGTGCAGCTGATGCTCGGCATACGCACGAGCGAGCCGCTCGGTCGGCGTAAATACTGGCCGATGTACGAAGCGGCGGTCGCGCACGACCTGCCGATCGGGATCCACTTCGGCAGTCAAGGCGGGTCGCCCATCACCGGCGCTGGCTGGCCATCGATGTACGTCGAGGATCACGCCGGGATGTCGACCGCGTTTCAGGCGCAGGTCGTCAGCCTGATCTGCGAGGGCGTGTTCGAAGAGTTCCCGGATTTGAAGATCGTGCTCATCGAGGGTGGATTCGGCTGGGTGCCGCCACTGGCCTGGCGGCTGGACAGCGCCTGGCGCAAGCTGCGCGACGAAGTCCCGCACCTGCGGATGGCGCCCTCCGAGTACCTTGCGCGGCACTTCTGGCTGACCACACAGCCGATGGAGGAGCCGGAGCGGCCGACACAGTTCGCGGAACTGCTCGAACATGCGCCGTGGCTGCAGGATCGGCTGATGTTCTCGACCGACTATCCGCACTGGGACTTCGATGCGCCCGACCAGGCCGTGCCGCGCGTAGCTCTGCCGGAGGGATTCCCAGCCAAGCTGATGGCGGAGAACGCGCGCAAGCTGTACCGACTACCTGTCCTTTGACCCGCTGTCCTTTGACCCGCTCGGTCTGAGGCTCCGGATCCGAAGGCTGCGCGGAGCATGAAGTTTGTCGTCGGAACGGTTGACGAGATTCCGCCCGGCACTCGCAAGGTCGTTGACGTAGGTGGCCGCAGCGTGGGCGTGTTCAACGTGCGGGGTGAGTATTTCGCGCTGCTGAACCGCTGCCCGCACCAGGGTGGGCCCCTGTGTTTGGGAAACACCCATGGGCTGCTGCGTTCCGCGGGGGTCGGCGAGTACGACTACAGCCGCCAGGGCGAGATGTTGAGATGTCCGTGGCACGGCTGGGAGTACGACATGCGGACGGGCCAGTCGTGGTTCGATCCGCGGGGTGTGCTGGTGCGGACCTACGACGTCAGCATCGCGGCCGGCACCGAATTGCAGAAGGGCCCGTACGTAGCCGAGACGTTCCCCGTCTCAGTAGAGCAGCAGTACGTCCTGGTCGAAATCGGCCGTTAGCTAACGGCCGCGGAGCTGGCGAATGTTTGTCATCCTGAGGCGAGCCTGCGAGCCGAAGGATCTCAGGTTGGCAGCCGAGATCCTTCGCTGCGCTCAAGGATGACAATCTCCCGCTCATCAGCGCCGCGCGGTGCTAGATGATGGTGCGGCTGATCGTGCCTGGTGGGATCTCGGGCAGGTCGTGGGTGAAGAGGTATTGGCCCATCGGCTGGTAGTGGACCGTCTGCAGCAGCGTGTGCTGGGTCGCGGTGTGGATGTCTCTGAAGCAACGCTCCAGCGTGGCGCCCTCATAGACCGTTGGCGGGCCCGCGGCGTCGAAGACCAGCTTGACGGCGTGGGCCGAGCTGCGAACGCAGTAGGTCATCGACAGCTTGAGCTGCATGCGCAGGTGTTCAGGGATCGGGCCGGGCTCGCACGCTCGAGCGTAGGCGCGCACGGTCGCGTCCCACACGTATGCCCGCGCGGCGCCAAGCGTGGCTTCAGCCTCCGCGAGCGCCATCTGCACCTCGGGCCGGGACGCCAGGGCGCCCGCGCGAGGCGTCGGGCCCGAGCGGGAGAGCGCGATCAGGGCATCAATGGCGGCGCGGCCGATGCCGACCGCGTGCGCGGCGTGCCCGAGCAGAAAGAACCACGCCTTGTACAGCTGCCCCGGATAACAGTCCTCGAGATGCGTCGTTCGCTCCCGCGGCACCAGCACGTCGTTTACGGCAACGTCGTGGCTGCCGGTACCACGCAGACCCAGTCCGTTCCACGTCGGGATGATCTCGAAGTCCCCACGCGGCAGCACCACGGCCACGATGTCGTTCGAGTCGGCCACGGGTGCGCGCAGCAGCACGAAGTCGGCGTGCGGAATCCCGCTCACAAAGGACCACCGTCCCGAGACGCGGTAGCCATCGGCGACCGGCACAGCGCGGCCTTTCGGCGCCAGGTTGCCAGAGCACACGGCGTATGGCTCTGCCGAGTGGAACAACTCCGATGCCACCTCAAACGGGAACCAGGAGTAGAAGTTGCCGCAGTTGATCATCGCCAGCCAGCCCACCGAGGCATCCACCCGCGATAGCGCCTCGACCACTTCGAAGTACGTCAGCGCATCCACTTCAAGGCCGCCGATGTCGCGCGGCGCGTGCGTGCGAAACACGCCGGCTTCCACCAGGCCCTGCACCACAGGGGGTGGCAGCGTTTGCTCGTGTTCGATCCGATACTGATTCGCGACGATCAGATCCGCCAGCGCCCGTGCCGCGGACAAGACGGGGACGTCGTCGCGCGCACTGTGGGCGGCGGTTCGTGCGTTCAGGAGGCGCTCCCGAACAACGCGCGAGTGGCGCGGCGCGCCCCTTCGGCAAGCGTGCCGAGCTTGAGCCATGCCACCGTGGGATGGACCCGCGGCTGCGAACGGGCAAAGGTGCCGAAGCCGCAGTCGGTGGCGGCGATGAAATTCTCGCGACCGACCACGCTGGCGTAGCGGGCGATGCGTTCGGCGACCAGGTCGGGGTGCTCGACGAAGTTCGTGACCGTGTCGATGACACCAGCCAGCAACACCTTGCCAGCGGGCAGCGGGTGATCGGCGAACACGCGCCACTCGTGCTCGTGGCGCGGATTGGCGCCCTCGACATAGATCCCATCGGCCCGCACCTGATAGAGCAGTTCGATGATCTCGGCCAGGGGGATGTCACGAGTGTGCGGCCATTCGGCATTGCCCCAGCACACGTGCAGCCGCACACGATCGGCAGGGATGCCGCGCAGCGCTCGATTGATCGCCTCGACGTGCTGCGCCACGACGGTGCGGTAATCATCCAGCGACCGCTCGGCGAAGTTTGCCTGGTTCCAACCCATCGCCAGACCGGGGTCGTCGAGCTGCAGCACGAAACCGGCCTCGACGATCGCGCGGTACTCATTCGCGAGCGCGTCGGCGGCGGCAAAGACGTACTCCTCATCCGACGGGTAGTACTCATTGCGGAAGTTCAGCCAGATCTGGCCTGGTGAGACCGCGGGCATGAACGCATCCGTAGCGTCCAGGCCTTCGAGCGCGGCGCGGAAGACGGCAATGTCGCGCGAGATGAACTCTGGACCGCGCCACGCGATCGGCCCGTTGCACGACGGAAACTGTGGCGCGGGCAGCGAGGCGAAGAACTCCGGGTACAGACTGCGCTCGACCTGCTCCATGCGGCGCGGCGGCCCGTCGAAGCCGGTGAGTCGCTCCGTGGCATACACCGAGAACCCGACGCGGCCCATCTCGCCGTCACTGGGGACGTCGATGCCCAGGTCGAGCTGTTTGCGGACAGCGTCGATCACTGCCTGCTGGATGAGTTTGTCCGCGTCGGGTCGTCCGCGCACTTCGCGCTGATCGCGGCCCTCGACCAGGTCGAGGACTTCGCGCGGCCGCGGCAAGCTGCCTGCATGGCTGGTCAGAACCCGCTTAGTGCTGCGCTGCATTGGCTTCAGATCGGCGGTACGCTCGGCGTGTCATGCCGAAGCCGCTGTACCACCAGGGTAACCGCACGTTACAGGATCAATTCGACTCGCGGCGCATCGCCAATCGACTGGAGCAGGTGACACTGCACGATCGGTTCACCGAAAGCGATCGCGCGCTGATTGCGCGGAGCGCGATGTTCTTTCTGGCGACCTGCGACGCGCTGGGCCAGCCGGATGTGTCCTACAAGGGTGGGCTGCCCGGCTTCGTACGCGTCGTCGAAGACGCGACGCTGGCGTTCCCGAGCTATGACGGCAACGGCATGTTCAAGAGCCTGGGCAACATCCTGGTAAACCCGAAGGTCGGTCTGCTGTTCATCGACTTCTCCGAGCGGCCGTTTCGCATGCGGGTGAATGGCACCGCCAGCGTGTCTGCTGACGATCCGCTCCTGGCCGAGTTTCCAGGAGCGCAGCTCGTGGTGCGCGTACACGCCGAGCAGATCTTCCCCAACTGTCCGCGCTACATCCACCACATGCAGGTGCTCGAGTTCTCGGCGTACGCGCCGCGGGCGGATTACGAGCCGCCCGTGCCTGACTGGAAGCGCATGGACGAGTTCCGTGACGCGCTCCCGCGCAGCGGCCAATCGACCACTGATTCGTAGCGCCCGTCGCGCAGCTCGAGCAGGCTGACAGTGTCGATGAGCCACGGCTCGTCGAAGCGCAGCGCGTGCTCGGCAAGCGCGAGTTTCGCCGAGCTATCGCACTTGACCCCGAAGCGGATCCAGGTGACATGCCATGGCCACTCGCGATAGCCGCCCATCTCCACGTGGGTGGCATCGAAGAGTCGTTTGCGGGCTGCGTCGAGCTCGTGGGCATCGTCGATGTGCACCACGAGCGTGCGATCGCGATTCGGTAGCTCGCCCACGCCGCCCAGACGCACGCTGACCGGTCTTGGGAAGGCATAGCGGACCTGGGCTTCGATCAGCTCCAGCGGCGCGTACGGCGGGCGGTAGCACAGCGTGACATGTGGTGGCAGGAGCCGCGCGCGCCAGGGATCGTGCGCCACGCGCCACTCCTGGATACGCGCGCCCGCTTGGCCTGGCACCACCGCGACCAACACGCGCTTGGGGAGCTCGGGGGCCTCCATGTGGCGATGCAACGTACCATCGCCGGGCAAACAAATGCCTCATCCTCGAGGCGAAGCCGAAGGATCTACGATCGCGACGGTAGTTCCTTCGCAAGCTCAGGATGAAGCCTGGGTGCAAAAGAAATGCCTCATCCTCGAGGCGAAGCCGAAGGATCTACGATCGCGACGGTAGTTCCTTCGCAAGCTCAGGATGAAGCCTGGGTGCAAAAGAAATGCCTCATCCTCGGGTGCAAAACAAATGCCTCATCCTCGAGGCGAAGCCGAAGGATCTACGATCGCGACGGTAGTTCCTTCGCAAGCTCAGGATGAAGCCCCGAGGTTGGTGCTATGCCGCGTGTCTCCGAGCGTGTCTTTCGGGTGCAGGCCCCGTATGAGGGCAACGCAGTCCACCTGTACTTCGTGCGTGGTGCGAAGCTCGCGCTGATCGACAGTGGCGCGGGCAATTCGCCGCTGGCTGCCGTCGAGCCAGCCTTGAAGGAGATCGGGCTCGACTGGTCGGACCTGGACTACTTGCTCAATACCCACGGTCACGCCGATCACGCCGGCGGCAACGGTGAGCTGAAAGCGGCTGCGCCGCGCGTCGAGATCGCGATCCACGGCGCCGACAAGCACCTGCTGAGCGGTCCTGATGCGCACATCCAGAGCGAGACTGACACCATCGCGGCCATGCGCCTCATGGGTCGCGCCGACATGGTGCAGGAGCGCGAAGCCGCCTTGCGGCGCATCATCGGTCGCAGCGCCGGCGTCGACCGCGAGCTGGTCGCGGGCGACGTGGTCGACCTGGGCGACGACGTTCGACTGACGGTGGTGCACACGCCTGGCCATACCGCGGGCTCGGTGTGCTTCTACTGGGAAGCAGGCGGCACGCTCCTCAGTGGTGACGCCGTGCAAGGCCACGGCTGGCGAGCCGGCACGGCGCCGATCTACCACGACACGGTCTACGTCGACTCCCTGAGCAAGCTCGAATCGCTCGGCGCCACCACCCTGTGCATGGGCCACACGTTTGGCTGGGGCGGTGTGCTCAACGACCCGGTACGCCGCGGCGGCGAAGTCGCGCTGACGCTGCAAGCAAGTCGCGACGCTGCCTCGGCGATCGACCGCGCGGCGGTCGAGGCACTGCGTCAACTGGGGCCCGAAGCGTCATTTATCGCTCTGGCCGAAGCCGCGTTTCGCGAGCTCGTGTTTACCCTGCCGTTGCTGTTCGATCGGCGGACCATCGTGCCGCCGCCGGCCGCCCGAGCGATCCGCGCGCATCTGGAAGCGCACGGCTGGCAGGTGCCGAAGGTACAAGGTTCTTAACAATTCTCAGGCGCCGCGGAAGCAACCACCCGTAACCGAACTGCCGTCGAAACGTAACGGGGGTGCTCTGTTGTCATCACCGGGTCCGCCTCGATACTGGACGTTGGGGCGCTGCACTTGCGCGATGCCGCGCGCCGGATGACGACGGGTATGGCGTACAGCATGAGCAGCGCGGAGCGCAGTCGAGTGCTCGTAGTCGAGGACGAGCCGATCATTCGGCGCTTCCTCGAAGAGGGCCTGACTGACGCCGGCTTCCACATCATCACCGCCCACAATGGCGCGGTCGCGCTCGATCGGGTGGAAGAGCACCAACCTGACGCGGTGCTGCTCGATCTGCTGATGCCGGTGATGGATGGCCTGGAGTTCCTGCGCGAACGGCAGCAGCAGCCACACCTCGCGGCCCTGCCAGTGGTCGTCCTGTCGGCGGGTGGTCTGACCGCGCTGCGCGACGCGGTGGCGCTGCGCGCGACCGCCGCGCTGGCCAAGCCGGTCGACCTCGACGTGCTGTCGGCGGTGCTCGACCACGTGCTGCGCGACTTCCGTCGTGAGCCGGAGGATCCGCCGAGTACCGATCAGGCGCTGCGCCAGGCGGTCGGGAGCTGCCCGATCTGTGGCCGCACCCTGTTCTCCGAGCTCGACCCGCGCTTGGTGCGGGCCGATCGCGTGGCCGCGATCTACACTGCTCGTCGAACGCACGTGATGTCGCACACGGCCGCTGACCTCGCTCACGAGCCACTGCGCGCTCGGCTGTTGCAATTGCCACTCGATCGGCGGCGGATCCTGGCCGACTGGATGTATCACGATCTGCGGCGGTACTGGGGTGACCGCGACCGTCGCGGCGTGTACTCAATCGACGAAGTCCTGCACTCCCCCGCGCTGCATCGCTTGTGGCATGACGCCGCTGCTTGTGGCGCACCCGGCTGCCACCACGACTGACAGCCACTGAGCTCGGGGGCCGCCTGGGCACGTGCGGTGTAGGCTGGCGAAGGTGACGCGTCGGCAGATGGCGCTGGTTGGGTTTCTGCAGGCTCAGAACTGCACCAACCTGCCTGCGTCGTGGCGCCACCCCGAGTCGCGGACCGACTTCCTGACGGCCGACTACTACGCGGAAATCGCGCGCGTGCTGGAGCGCGGTAAGTTCCACCTGGCGTTCTTCGACGATCGGTTAGCGATGCCCGACCGGTACGGCAACGATCACGCGCACACCGTCGAGTACGGCATCCGCTGCGTGAAGCTCGATCCGATCGTCGTGCTCATGGTCCTGGGCGCGGCCAGCACGCGACTGGGTCTCGGCGCCACGTGCTCGACCTCCTACTACGAGCCGTTCCACGTGGCCCGCATGTTCGCCACTGTCGACCACATGACGGGCGGTCGAGCGGCCTGGAACGTGGTCACGTCGCTCAACGACGGCGAAGCCCTCAACATGGGGCGCGACGAAGTCGTCGAGCACGACCTGCGCTACGACCGCGCTGACGAGTTCATGGAGGTGGTCCTCGGGCATTGGGATGCCTGGGACGACGATGCCCTGGTGCTCGACAAGCAGCGGCCCCGCTTCGCCGATCCGGCCAAAGTTCGTCGACTCGACTACCGCGGCGAGTTCTACCGCTCGCGTGGGCCCTTCACCGTGCCACGCTCCGCGCAAGGTCATCCGGTGGTCATTCAGGCCGGCCAGAGCGGCCGCGGCCGCCGCTTCGCCGGCCGCTGGGGCGAGATCATCTTCTCCAGCGCGCCGACCGTCGAGCTCGGCAAGCGCAGTTACGACGCCCTGCGGGCCGAAGCAGCGCAGGCGGGACGGGATCCGAGCTCGATGGTGGTGTGCAACCTGGTCATGCCAATCTGCGGCGCCACGAAGTCGGAGGCCGAGGACAAAATGGCGCTGGCTGAGCGCCTGCCGCTCGAGATCGACCAGCTCTCGCTCCTGTCGGAGGCCTTGAACTTCGACTTCTCCGTCAAAGCGATGGACGAACCGATGAGCGATGACGAGATCAACGGGCTCTCCGGGTTGCAGTCGATCCGCGACCGCGTCCAGCGCATGAGTGGCAAGACCAACCCCACAGTACGCGAGTTCTTGAAGTACAGCCCGCGCGGACGCGTCGACGATGCGATCGTCGGCGGGCCGCGCGAGATCGCGGATGCGCTCGAAGAGCAATTCACTGCCGGTGTGTGCGATGGCTTCGTCGTGGCTGCCACGCACGTGCCGGGCGCGTACGCGGATTTCGTCGAGCACGTCGTGCCGGAGCTCCAACGGCGTGGGCTGTATCACACCGAATACGAGGGGCAGACGCTGCGCGAGAATCTGGGGCTGCCCAGGCCCGCGGTGGGCAGCTGGCGAGCTCAGAAGAGTCCCGTAAGTCCGTAGCCCTCCGCCAGAGACTGGAGCTTGCGCCAGGTCGCATCCTCGACGTCGATGCCATCGCGGCTGCGCTGCTGGGTGCGCATGTGCTCGATCTGACCCGGGTAGAGCACCGGCCGAGCCGGATCAGACGGCGGCGTCGCGTTCAGGTAGCGAGCGAACTCGGCCACCTCGCGCTTGAAGTCAGCCAGCGGTCTGAAGGCCGAGACGTTCCAGACGGCGATGAAGCAGCCATCGTTGTGCCGCCCGGTCGGATCGCTGCCGAATCCAAGACCCGTCAGCAGGCCGCACAGGATCTCCACGATCGCCGACAGCCCGCTGCCCTTGTAGCCCTCGCTGCCGCCAAGCGGGAGCAGCGCGCCACCCTCTTTGAGCTGATTGGGGTCAGTCGTCGGGTTGCCCGCGCGGTCCACCATCCAGCCCAGCGGCACGGACTCGCCGCGTGAGGCCGCGAGCGAGATCTTGCCCGCCGCCACTGCCGAGGTCGCCATGTCCACGAACAGCGGCCCGTCCAGGTCGGAGGGCACGGCAATGCACATCGGATTGGTTCCCAGACGCGGCTCGCGGCCGCCGTACGGCGCTACCTGCTTGGCTGAGCGCCCGGAATCGGCGGTGATCAGGCCGATCATGTCAGCCGCGACAGCCATGAGCGGATAGCTCGCGAGTCGACCGATGTGGCCCTGTCGAAACACCGTCGTCGCGGCAACATTGGCCTGCTGGGCTTTCTCGATCGTAAGACGCATGGCTCGTTCGGTCACGACATAGCCAAACCCCCAGTGGCCGTCGACCACCGTCGTGGTCGGCGACTCCTGGACGATCGTCCAGGGCGCGCCCGGCACGATGTGGCCGACCTGAATGCGGTCGATATAGGTCAGGATCTGGATGATGCCGTGCGAGTCGTGACCGGCCAGGTTGGCGTCGACGCTGTGGCGCATCACGACCTCGGCCTCTTCGGGCGGTGTGCCGGCGGCAATCAGCAACTGCGTGCCGATGCGCTCCAACTGTTCTGCTGCTACTCGGGGCATGATGAATTCTGTAACGCCCTGCCCTTAGTGCGGGACTATGGATGCATGAAGGCGATCGCCGTTTTCCCTGGCCAGCGCGACAGCGCGCACCTCGCCGAACTACCGATGCCCGGCCTGGACGAGGTGCCCAACGGACGAGGCGTGCTCGTGCGACTGCTGCGCTGCGGCGTCGACGGCACGGACAAAGAAATCAACGCCGCTGAGTATGGCGCGGCGCCCGATGGGTACGACTTTCTGGTCATCGGCCACGAGAACTTTGGCCGCGTCGCCGCGGTAGGTCCAAACGTCACCGAGTTCCAGGCTGGCGACTACGTCGTGGCCACCGTACGTCGTCGCGGCGGCAGCATTTACGACCAGATCGGCACGTACGACATGACCACAGACGATGTGTACTTCGAGCGTGGGATCAGCCGTCGACACGGCTACCTGACCGAGTACTACGTCGACGATCCCGAATACATCGTCAGAGTGCCCGATGGGCTCAAGGATGTCGCGGTGCTGTCGGAGCCGCTGAGCGTGGCTGAGAAGGGCATCATCCAGGCCGATGAGATCCAGCGCCGCCTGAAAGTCTGGCAGCCGCGCACCGCGGCCGTGCTCGGCGCGGGCAGCATCGGTCTGCTGGCCACGTTGATCCTGCGCCTGCGCGGCGTCGAGGTGACCGTATTCGGCCGTACGCGCGCGCCATATTTGAACTCCGATCTGATCGAAGCGGTCGGGGCGCGCTACGTGAGCACCCAGGACGTGCCCGTCGCGCAGGGCGGCAGGTTCGACCTGGTCTTCGAAGCGACCGGCTACGCGCCCATTGTGTTCGAGGCGATGCAGGCACTTGCCAAAAATGGCGTCCTGGTGTTGGCCAGTGTCACCGGCGGCAGCGACACCGTCGAGGTGCCGGCGGCGAAAATCAACCTCGAGTTCGTGCTCGGCAACAAGGTCATGGTGGGTACCGTCAACGCCAATCGCAGCTACTTCGAAGCGGCGGTGCGCGACATAGCGATGGCCCAGGCGCAATTCCCGGGCTGGCTAGGGCGGCTGATGACCCACCCCATCGCCGGACTCGACAACTACCAGCAGCTGCTCGACACCCTCACCCGCGGCCAGGGCGTGATCAAGGCCTATTGCGAGATCGCGCCGCTGGATACGGAGGTCACCCAGACCGGCGTTACCAACGGTGCCGTTCGTGCCTGACAACGCCGAGCGACAGCGGCTGCGTGCATGCCAGGAGGGCGAGCCCTGGTGGCGGTGGGGCCCCTATCTCTCCGAACGGCAATGGGGCACGGTCCGTGAAGACTACTCGCGGAACGGCACCGCGTGGGACTTCTTCCCGCACGATCACGCCCGTTCGCGTGCCTATCGCTGGGGCGAGGATGGCTTGCTCGGCATCAGCGACAACCACGGTCGGCTGTGCTTCGCGCTCGCGTTGTGGAACGAGCACGACCCAATCCTCAAGGAGCGACTGTTCGGGCTGACCGGGCCCGAGGGTAACCACGGCGAAGACGTCAAGGAGTACTACTTCTACCTCGACTCCACGCCGACCCACTCGTACATGCGGGCGCTCTACAAGTACCCGCAACGCGCCTTCCCGTATACGGACCTGGTGGCGGAGAACGCCCGCCGCGGCAAGAACCTGCAAGAGTATGAGCTCGTCGACACGGGCATCTTTGCCGAGGATCGCTACTTCGACGTCCAGGTGGAGTACGCCAAGGCCGCGCCGACCGATTCGGTTATACGCATAACCGCGACCAACCACGGACCCGACCCCGCGCCACTGCACGTGCTGCCCACGTTGTGGTTCCGCAACTACTGGTCGTGGGATAGCGATGAGGCCCGTCCGTCGGTGCGCCAGACCGCGCGCGGGATCATCACCGCGCAGCACCCCCAGCTCGTCACCTACTCCCTGAGCTGCGACGGCGAGCCCGACCTGTTGTTCACCGAGAACGAGACGAACGCACAGCGGCTGTGGGGCATCGCCAACGGCTCCGCGTATGTGAAAGACGGCATCAACGACGCGGTAGTGCACGGATCGGCTTCAACGAACCCAGCGCAGACGGGCACGAAGGCAGCCGCGCACTACACGTTGCTGCTGCAGCCAGGCGAGAGTCGCACGCTGCTGCTGCGGCTGAGCTCGGAGTCGCACGCCGAACCGTTTGCGAATGCACTGGGAGTGCTTGCGCAGCGAGCGGCGGAAGCCGATGAGTTCTACGCCAGCCAGTTCGGCGCCCAGGCGCTGACCGCCGATGAGCTGCTGGTGCAGCGCCAGGCGTTCGCTGGTCTGTTATGGAGCAAGCAGTACTACCACTACGCGGTCGAAGAGTGGCTCGACGGTGACCCCGCCGGCCCGCCGCCACCCGAGGACCGCAAGGAGGGCCGCAACAAGGACTGGACGCATCTCCACAACGCAGACGTGATCTCGATGCCCGACAAGTGGGAGTATCCCTGGTACGCCGCATGGGACCTCGCGTTTCACTGCATCCCACTGGCGATGGTCGACCCGGCGTTCGCCAAGCGGCAGCTCGTGCTGATGCTGCGCGAGTGGTACATGCACCCCAACGGCCAGATTCCTGCCTACGAGTGGGCATTCGGGGACGTCAACCCACCTGTTCACGCGTGGGCCGCCTGGCGCGTCTACAAGATCGATCGCCGCATCACCGGCCACGCTGACCGCCACTTCCTGGAGCGGGTCTTTCTGAAGCTGCTACTGAACTTCACGTGGTGGGTCAATCGCAAGGACGCCGATGGCCACAACGTGTTCCAGGGCGGGTTTCTCGGGCTGGACAATATCGGCGTCTTCGATCGCTCGGCGCCGCTGCCGACGGGCGGGCATCTCGGCCAGGCTGACGGTACCGCGTGGATGGGTATGTATTGCCTGAACATGCTGTCGATCGCGCTCGAGCTCGCGCGCGAAAACGTCGCCTATGAGGACGTCGCCAGCAAGTTCTTCGAGCATTTCCTGTACATCGCGCAGGCGTTGAACAACGTCGGCGGCACGGGCATCCCGCTCTGGGATGACGACGACGAGTTCTTCTACGACGTCCTGCACTTCCCGAACGGTGACGCGCAGAAGCTCAAGGTGCGGTCCCTGGTTGGCCTGATTCCGCTGCTGGCGGTCGAAACGATCGAGCCCGAGCTGCTCGGGCGGTTGCCGCGCTTCAAGGCGCGTCTGGACTGGTTTCTGGAGCATCGACCTGACCTGGCCAACCTGGTGTCGCGCTGGCACGAGCCGGGGCTGGGCGATCGACGCTTGCTGGCGCTCGTGCGGGGGCACCGCATGAAGCGACTGCTCAAGCGCATGCTCGACCCCGAGGAGTTTCTGAGCGACTACGGGGTGCGCGGTATCAGCCGCTACCACCTCGAGCATCCGTATCGGCTCGAGTTGGCGGATGGTGTACACGAGGTGCGGTACGAGCCCGGCGAGTCGTCGACCGGTTTGTTCGGCGGCAACTCGAACTGGCGCGGCCCGATCTGGTTCCCCATCAACTATCTGCTCGTCGAGGCGCTGCAGAAGTTCCATCACTACTACGGCAACGATTTTCTGGTCGAAGCGCCGACAGGCTCGGGCCAGAAGCACACGCTGTGGCAGATCGCGCGCGATCTGTCGGACCGGTTGGAAGCCATCTTCCTGCGCTCCTCGGATGGGCGCCGCCCGGTGTTTGGAGCCACCGAGCTGTTCCAGACAGATCCGCGCTGGCGCGACAACGTGCCGTTCTTCGAGTACTTCCACGGTGACAGCGGCCGTGGTGTGGGTGCCAGCCACCAGACGGGCTGGACGGGGCTGGTCGCCAAGCTCCTCGAACAATCTGCAACCCAACCTTCCGCTCCCGCGGGAAAGGACCACGAGGATGAACTACGACGCGATCGTGATCGGCGCCGGCCAGGGCGGCGTGCCACTCTCGCAGGCGCTGGCGCGCGCGGGCAAGCGAACGGCGCTGATTGAACGCGAGCACGTCGGCGGCACGTGCATCAACGAGGGTTGCACACCGACCAAGACCATGGTCGCCTCTGCGCGCGTGGCCTATCTCGCTCGCAGGGCGGCCGACTATGGCGTCCAGACGGGCCCGATCGCCATCGACATGGGCCGAGTTCGGCAGCGCAAACGTGACATCGTCACGAGTTTCCGCGGAGGCAGCGAGCGGCGCATCGCCAACACCGAAGGGCTCACCCTCGTGTACGGCGAAGCCCGCTTCACCGGTCCCAAGACGCTGCAAGTCGGTTCGAGTGTCCTCACTGCCGAGCAGATTTTCATCAACACGGGCGCGCGGCCCAGCACGCCGCCCATCCCCGGGCTGGACAAGGTGCCCACGCTCGACTCAACGTCGATCATGGAGCTCGACACCGTGCCGGAGCACCTGCTGGTCCTGGGTGGTGGCTACGTCGGGCTCGAGTTCGGCCAGATGTTCCGTCGCTTCGGCAGCCGCGTGACGGTGGTGCAGCGCGGTCCGCGGCTGCTGGCGCGTGAGGATGCTGACGTCGCCGACGCGGTCGCGGACATCTTGCGCCAGGATGGCCTCACTGTCCTGCTGGAAACAGACGCGGTGCGCGTCGAAAGCGGCGCTGCTGTGCAGCTCTTCGTCCGCGCGGCTGATGGCGAGCACCTGCTGGAAGGCTCGCACCTGCTGGTGGCCGTGGGTCGCGTCGCGAATTCCGAGGCCCTGAACTTGCCCGCGACGGGACTGGCGACCGATCGGCGTGGCTTCATTCCCACCAACGACCGGCTCGAGACGTCGGTCGACGGCATCTATGCGCTGGGCGATGTGCGCGGCGGGCCCGCGTTCACCCACATCTCCTACGACGACATGCGCATCCTGCGCACAAACGTGCTGGAGAACGGGCATGCCAGCGTGAACGATCGCCTCGTGCCGTACACCGTGTTCATCGACCCGCAGCTCGGCCGAGTCGGGATGTCCGAAGAGGAAGCGCGGGCGGGCGGTCGACGCATCGAGGTCGCGACGATGCCGATGAACTATGTCGCGCGCGCGCTCGAGGTGGACGAGGATCGCGGTTTTCTCAAAGCCATCGTCGACGTTGAAACTGGCCAGATCCTTGGCGCGGCGATCCTCGGCCTCGAAGGTGGCGAGCTGATGGCGATGCTCGAGATCGCCATGCTCGGCAAGCTGCCGTTCACCGTCCTGCGCGACGCGATCTTCGCCCACCCCACACTGGCCGAATCCTTCAACAACCTGTTCGCTTCGGTGAAAACATCGGTGCCCGAAGTGACCGCCGCGTAACAAATGCGGCGCCGAGCGCTATGTAACAAAAGTTGACGCCGGCACGCTCCGTGCTCACACTCCCGTAAATGTGAAGCCCGCGCTGGCTCCGACGGGCCTGTCCGAGTCGGAGCTGCTGGCGATGCTCGACCAGTTGCCGAGCGGGGTAGTCGTCGTCGACGAACGTGGTCAGACGACGCATATGAACGATGCCGCGCGCAAGTACCTCGGCAGCGCGCTCAAGCGTGCCGACTCGCTGACCGAGGCTGCTGTGTTAGCCGGGATGCGCGATGCGGCGAGCGGGCGACCGATCTCGATCGAATGGTCGCCGATCACCCGCGCGCTGCGTGGCGAGGTGATCGCTGGCGAAGACTACACGATGCCGCGCGGCGCAGACCGCGAGTGGCTGCGGCTGCGCATCTCGGCGACTCCGCTGCACGACAGCTCGGGCCGCATCAGCGGGGCGATCACCATTTTTACCCGCGCGGAGGATCATCTGTCGGCCGAGCGTATCCAGCACATGCTGGAAGCCGAGCGCGGCGCCCGGGCAGCGCTCGAGGACAGTGAGCACCGCCTGCGCCTGGCGCTCGAAGCCAGTCACATGGGCACCTGGGACTACGACGTGGCCAGCAACCATATGGAGTGGTCAACCGAGATGGCGTCCGTGTTCGGCGTCGCCCAGGACAGGCTCGGCGGCACGCTCACGGAGGGCATTGCGCATCTCCATCCCGACGACCGACCTGCCGCCGAGCGCGCGGTCCGCGAGGGACTCGAACACGGTTCAGAGTTCCAGATCGAGGCGCGGGTGGTGGGCGATAGCGGCGAGGTACGCTGGATGCTCGCCAAGGGCCGCGTCTACCGCGATATCCAGGGTCGCCCGATCCAGATGACCGGCGTCGCGATGGATGTCAGCGAGCGCAAGGAGGCCGAGGCCACGCGCCAGGCGTTGGCGCACACCGAACGGTTGCGCGCGCTGGGTCAGATGGCCAGTGGCATCGCACACGACCTGAACCAGTCGCTGGCGTTGATCTCCGGTTACAGCGACATGGCCCGCCAGGAATTGCTCCTCGACGTCCCCGACGTCGGCCGCGTGCGCGAGATGGTCGAGATCACCGCGCGTGCTGCCCTGGAGGGTGGTCAGGCATTGAAGGGGCTGCTGTCGTTCGCGCGCACACAGGAGCTGATGGCCGAATCCGAATGGGTCGACCTGGCCGAGCTGTTGCGCGACGTCGCTCGACTCACCTCGCCGCGTTGGCGCGATGCCTCGCAGGCGGAAGGCCGGCCCATCAACCTGGAGGTGCAGACTGAGCCCGGCTGTACTGTCCACGGCTCGCCCGGCGCGTTGCGCGAGGCGTTCACCAATTTGATCTTCAATGCGGTCGACGCGCTGCCCAGAGGCGGCTCGATCTTCCTACACGTGCGGCGCAGCGAGGACGATGCCGTTGTCGAAGTCCGCGACACCGGCACCGGCATCACGCACGAGCTGCAGGCGCGCATCTTCGATCCGTTCTTCACGACCAAAGGTGATCGCGGCACGGGCCTGGGTCTCCCGCAGGTGGTTGCGATTATCGAGCGGCACGCCGGTCGGCTCGAGGTGGACTCGACGCCTGGTCGTGGTAGCACTTTCAGGTTGACCTTCCCGATCGTGGCTGCGCCAGAGGCGATGGTCGACGAAGCCGCCGGCGAAAAGGCCAATGGCGGAGCGGCACGGTCAATTCGGGTACTGGTGGTCGAGGATGAGGAGCAGTTGGCGAAGATGGCCTCCCTGGTACTCACCCAGCGTGGGCACCACGTGGTGGTGGCGACTTCAGGCGAGGCGGCGCTGCAGCGCTTGCGCGAGGAGTCGTTCGAGCTGGTCATCTCCGATCTGGGGCTGGGCGCCGGCAAGAACGGGTGGGATGTGGCCGCCGAAGTCCGCAAGAATTGGCCTACCACGCGCTTCGTGCTCGTGACTGGCTGGGGCGCGGGTATCGATCCGAACGAGGCGCGCGCCCGGGGCGTCGACGAGGTCATCGCCAAGCCGTACCGCATCGCGGACTTGCGGCTGATCGCGGATCGCGTCGCCGCGGTGGACGTATAAGAGAGACTGAACTTTTAAGAGTGACTGAACGTCTAAATATATGCGGATACTGATCGCCGAGGATGACTCGGGCATTCGCGAGCTGCTGGTCGATCTGATCGAGCGGCAGGGCCACATCGTCGTTGCCACGCGCGATGGCGAGGAGGCGTGGGGTGTCTTTCGCGATCAGGGCACCGACGTCATCATCAGCGACTGGCTGATGCCGCGGGTCGAGGGACCGGAGCTGTGCCGTCGAGTGCGCGAGCACGACGCGCCATACGCCTACTTCATCCTGCTCACGGCGCTGGGCGATCAGCAGCACCACCTGCACGGCCGGAAGTCGGGCGCCGATGACTACCTGTCGAAGCCATTCGACATGGAGGACCTGGCGGCGCGGATGGTGACCGCGGAGCGGGTGATCACGCTCCATCGTCGCCGCGAAGCGCTACTGCGTCTGGCGCGGCAGGTGGCTTCAGAGACCGACATGTCATCCCTGTATTCGACGTTGCTCGACGAGGCCCTCGGACTGAGTCGGGTGGAAGCGGGCATGGTGTCGCGGTGGCATCCCGAAGAGGGCAGCTCGGTGGTCGCCCAGCAGCTGGCTGGCATTTCCGAAGGGGATGCTGGCGCGCTGCTGGCTGGGCTCGAGAAAGTCGGTGAAGCCGCCGCGCGCGACCGCCGGCCGGTGATCTCCGGTAGCACCATCGGCATGGTGCTGGTGCACGAGGGCCAATTGCTCGGGATCCTGGCGTTGGGAACGCGAGATGCCCGCCGTACGTTCGGCCGTGAAGAAGCCGAGAGCCTCGAGACGCTGGCTACCTTCTGCGCCGCTGGCCTGGCGGCGATCGAACGCGCGCGACTGGAAGGCGTGTTGTTGGCCGCGCGCACGGCGCAGCACGAGCTGAACAACCGGTTAGGGGTGGTGCTGGGGTACGCGGAAATGCTGGCTGAGTACCCGGGCCTGCCGGAGAACGTGAACGAGCTCGTCGCGGAAATCGTCAACGGCGCCAAAGAGCTCGCCGAAACCGTCGATCAGCTCCGCCGCGTGACGCGCATCCGCGAAACCCCGAGGCCCAGTTTGACGGGCACGACGCTCGACCTCACGGAATCGGTCGCGTGACCTTGGTTTTTGATCGTGCAGTGGGCGATAACTAATATCGGCGCGACCAAACGTTATGGGACAGCCTGAGACAACTGCGACCACGCGCACCGTGCTGGTCGCGGACGATGATCCCCGCCTGCGGAATCTGCTGACGTGGACGCTGGAGCAGGGCCAGTACCGCGTCGTCGCCGCGGCCGACGGGCTCAGCGCGCTCGAGACCGCGCGCGAGATTCACCCTGATCTGTACGTGCTGGATGTCGGCATGCCCGGCCTGAACGGCGTCGAGGTGTGCCGCCGGCTGCGCGAGGAGCAAGTCATCTCACCCATCCTGATGCTGACCGGCTTCGGCAGTGAAGAGGACAAGGTCGCCGGCCTCGCCGCCGGCGCCGACGACTACCAGACCAAGCCGTTCGGCAGCCGCGAATTGCTCGCAAGGGTGAACGCGCTGCTGCGCCGCTCGAGCGTCTACACCCGCGATCCTGCGCCCGATGCCTTCGAAACGGGCGATCTGCGAGTCGACTTCGACCAGCACATGGCCTACAAGGCCGGTAAGCCGGTCGATCTGACCCCGACCGAGTTCAGCATTCTGGCCCACCTGGCGCGTAGTCCGGGCGAGGTCCAGCACAGCGCGGCCATCCTCGAAAAAGTCTGGGGTCCGGCCTACCGCGACGAGGTGCACCTGCTGCGCGTGAACGTCGCGCGCCTGCGCCGAAAGATCGAAAAAGTCCCGAGCGAACCACGGTACGTGCTGACGCATCAACGTGTCGGCTATTCGCTGAGCACGGAGTAACTATGCGCCGCCCGATCGTGCGGGGGCTCCTCGCTGGAGCGCCCCTTCTCCTTCTGCTCGCCTGCCAATCGCCCGCCGCGGCGCCCTCAGCAGCGGTCGTGCCCGCGGCCCTCGAACGCCAGCACCCTGTGCACGTGACTGCCTTTGGCAAGTCGTGGCTGGTCAGCGATGCCTCCGACCTGCCGCGCATTGCCGGGCTGGTCGACCAGCCAGCCTCGGATGCGAAGGTCTTGCTATCTGAAGATGGTCAGCTCGCCGTGCGCCAGGCGCGCAGCGGTCGGGCGCTGGATATCGCGGCCTCAACCAGCCGCGTCCAGGCCGCGCAAGGCTCCGAGCAGGGTGACGATGTCGCGCTCGTACTGCGCACGGTCGAGCCCCTGTTCACTGACGCCCAGATGGCGCCAGTTCGAGACAAGGTGCAGCGGCTGCTCGACAACTCGGTCACGCTCACGTTCGATGACCAAAAGTTGCCGCTAACCCGCGCTGATATCGCGCCGCTGCTCCAGATCCGCGGCAGCTCGCTCGGCATCGATGCCCAGGCAGCCGACGGGCTCGCGCGCCTGCTCGCGGCCGAGCTGCACCGATCGGCGGTGAACGCCCGCTTCGACTGGAACAACGGCGACCTCGATATCCTGCGACCTAGCAGCATCGGCCGCGACCTCGACATCACCCTGACCGCACAGCGCCTCACCTCGGCTCTGATCGCCGAGTCGCCAACGGTCGCATTGCCTGTGCGCGAAGTGCAGCCCGCGGCGTCTTCGACCGACCCGGCCGCGCTGGGCATTACGGAGCTGGTCGAGCGTGGCAGCACCTCGTTCGCGGGCTCGGTGCCTGAGAAGAAGGCCAATATAGCGCTAGCGGCGAAGAAGCTGAACGGTGTTGTCGTGCCGCCTCACGGCACCTTCTCCTTCAACGACGAAGTCGGACCGACCACGCTCGAGGCTGGTTTTGAATGGGGCTTCGCGATCGAGGGCGGCGCCGATGGTCCGAAGACGGTCCCGAGCGTTGCCGGCGGCATCTGCCAGGTCGCCACCACGTTGTTCCAGCCGGTGTTCTGGGCCGGCTACGCGCTCGAGGAGCGCTACGCGCATGGCTACTGGATCCCCGGCTATGCATCGCGTGGCGTGGTTGGCCTAGATGTCACGGTCGACGCCGATGCCGGGCTCGACTTCCGCTGGAGCAACCCGACCGATGACTACGTGTTGATCCAGTCCTCGGTGGTGGGCGACGAAGTGCGGTTTGCGCTCTTCGGCCGGAAGCCCTCGTGGACTGTCTCTGTCGCCCCGGTGGTCGTCTCGAATGAGCGCAGCGCCGACCCGACGCCCGTGCGCGAGGCAGATGCGCACCTGCCTAGTGGTCGCACGCTCCAGGTTTCGGCCGCCCGCGACGGCTTCGACGCGCGGGTCTCGCGGCTCGTGTCGCCGGCCGACGGCAGTGCGCCGCGGCCGCTCAACGTTACGACCAGCTATCAGCCCTCACGGACCGTAACGCTGGTCGGCACAGGCGGCCTGTAGCGTCCGCTCCGTCCTAAGGCTGATGAAAAAGGCGGTCCCGCTCTGGATTCGACAAGCTCACCATGAGCGGGACCGCTCGTCCTGAGCCTGTCGAAGGATCTTTTTCGTCAGCCGACCTAAAGGCGTTCGATCGATCGCTCGAGTTGGCGGAAGCCGCGCGTGACCTGCCGCTCGACCTCCTGCAGGAGCAGCAGCATCGCCGGGCGGAGGATGGTCGGCACGTTCGAGCCAAAGAGGTCCCGCGCATCGTCGACATCGTCGATGTGCCGCAGGTCACGCACGAGCCGCCTCGCGGCGCGCTCCTGGGCAGGTGGTTGGCGCAGACGCATCAGCAAGAAGATGCCGACACCGATGCCGAGGCCGATCAGCCAGGGTTGCTGGGTGAGGTCCGAAAACATCGTGCGCTGCGTGAATTCACTCGACGTCAAGTGCTCAGAAGCAGGCGTGGTCGCCATTGCGTTCTCCTTGGCCGTTCGTTTCGCAACTGGCGTGCCGCACCGAACCCGCACTGGACCCGAAACGCAATTGCAACTGAATTTACCGTCCTGTTACCGCTTCGTGGGCGGTTCGACTGGATATCGAGGGTATAGTGTGGCCGAGACCAGTACGTCGAGGAGGATAACCGAATGAATCTTCGCAAGACGCACCGGCTCGATTGTCGCTGGCAGGTTGATCGCTAGCGGCCCCGCCGGCGAACGTCGCCGGACAGGGGCCATGCCAGCGGCACGCGAGACGTCCTCACGGGCCCACCGCATCTGTTCATCCTGGCATCTGGGGCTCCTCAGGTAGGGTGACGCGGGGCCGATCTAACAACTGGGAAGGTCGAACGTCTGTAGACGTGTCGCGAACCAGAGCCTTATCCCTTCCAAATCGAGCGAAATGAACCCGTAAAGTCCAGTGGACCGCCTGCCACGAGGCGGTCCACTGTCATGTCTGCGACTACGAAAGCTTGGCCTGGGCTCGTGCCAGCAGCCGCGCGGCGTCGACGATGGCGCGTTCGTGCGTTCCCTCGCCGATGGTGTCGTTGCCATCGGACGCACTGACACGGAACACCAGGCGGCGGCCGTCGACCTCGACCAGCTCGGCCCGGGCGCGCACACGCGCTCCGAGTGGCGTAGGTGCAAGGTGTTGGACATCCAGGCGCGTGCCCACACTGATCGCGCCGGCCGGGAGCAAGTGGTCGACGCAAGCGCGGGCGGCATGCTCCATCAACGCGATCATCGCGGGCGTTGCGAAGACCTCTACCGCGCCTGAGCCGAGGGCGCTGGCGAGGTGGGCGCGCTCCACGGTCGACTCGACTTCGCCAACCAGACCTGGCCGTGGCTGCGTCACGGTAGGGCGTCCGGCGTAGTCCAGCCCTGGCGGAGTGCGTACAAGACCGCCTCGGTCCGGCTGGTCATGGGGTATTCCTACCAGTATCTGTTCTGCGCCACCTGCGGCCAGGGCCTTATTTTGGGGGCTGGCGTGGCCGCGCAGCGAGCGGCTACACTGCCTCGGCTGGCACGTTCCTCGTCCGCATTTATCAGGAGTCGACGGAACCCATAGCGCTATTCGTCGGCCGCGTCGAGCCAGTAGGGCGCGGTCTTTGTCAGGAGTTCAAGGGAGCCGTCAGACACGATGTCGGGCGATATGACTTTGACCTGCCGCGATTGCGGCCAGGGGTTTACGTTCACCAGTGGTGAGCAGGATTTCTATGCGAGCCGTGGCTTCAGCGAGCCCACGCGCTGTTCCGATTGTCGCGCCGCTCGGCGCGCCGAGCGCGACCGCGGCGGGTACTCGGGAGGCTATGACAGCGGCGCTCCGCGCGGCCCGCGGCAGATGTACGAGGCGGTGTGCTCGGGGTGCAATGGAATTGCCAGCGTGCCATTCCAACCCAGCGCCGATAAGCCGGTGTACTGCTCGACGTGTTTCGAGCAGCGGCGTGGCACGGGTACGGGCGGTCGCTTTGCTGGCCGGTCTCGTTACTGAGCCTTTGCGGTAGCATTAGAAGAGCATGCACGTCGAAGCGCGCGAAGGAGAGCCGTTCGATCAGCTTTTGCGGCGGTTCAAGACCGGCATTGAGAAGGCTGGCATTCTGCGCGAGTACAAGCGCAAACAGCGATTCAAGAGTGCCGGTGAGCTGCGCCGCGAGAAGGCCAAGGCTGCCGCGAGGCGGCGGACGAAGCGGCCGCGCGCTCGCCCGGCGGGCCCAGGCCGATAGTCGATCGGGGGCCGTCAGGCCCTCGATTCATTTAAGGCGGTAGCTCCGCGTAGCTGACCACGCGATCTGACAGCCGCAGGGCTGGCCTCTCCGCACGACCTTCCGTAGCGTGCCGCTCGACCAGCAACGTGGCCATGTTGAACACGCGGTCGGTGGCGCGCGGCGACAGGTCGAGCACCGGGCCAAGGCTACAATGCGGCGATGCCGCGCTCGCTCGGTCGCGAGCTGCCTGACGTCCTGCGATTGCTGCTCGATGGCCGTGATCTGTCCAGCAAAGTCGGCGAGACGTTCCTCCTACTCACCACGGACGAGAACGGCTGGCCGCACATGGCCATGCTGAGCGTCGGCGAGCTGCTGGCGCGGGACGCTCGCGCGCTCGAAGCGGCCCTGTGGCTGCACAGCACCGCCACGCGCAACCTGGACCGCGACGGCCGCGGGCTCCTTGCGATGGTGGCCGACGGCGCGGGCTTTTACGTTCGGCTGACCGCGCAGCGCGTGGCCGACCTTGATTTTGGCCAGGACGGCCGGCTGGCGCGCTTCGATCTGCAGATCGAGGACGTGCAGGAGGACCGTGTCGACTACGCCAGGTTGACCGCAGGTATCACGTTCGAGCTGCCAGACAAGCAGGCTGTCGTCGCGCGGTGGCAACACACGATTGAGGCGCTCAGACAGCCGTGAGCGAGACAGAGGCCCGCGAGCTGCTGGCGACCAGCTGCAAGATCCTGGGCAAGCTGGGCCTGTCGGATTACCTGGGGCACCCGAGCATGCGGCTCGGGGATCGCGTCCTGATCAAACCGAAGCACTCGCCCATCGTCCGCGGGTTGGACACGATGCGGCCAGCGGACATGATCGTGATCGACCTCGATGGCAAGCTGATCGAGGGTGAGCACGAGCCGCCATCGGAGCGGTTCATCCATACCGAGATCTATGCCGCGCGGTCCGACGTGCGGGCCGTCGTGCATACGCATCAGCCGATGGCGATGCTGGCGGGCATCGTCGGACTGCCGATCCTGCCGCTACTGCACCTCGAATCACAGGTGGTGGCCGATGGACCAGTACCGACCTTCGCCTGCGCTGAGCTGGTGGTCAATCGCGAGCTGGGTCAGCGTTTGGCGGGTGCGCTCGGCCAGCATCGCGTGTGCCACCTGCAGGGGCACGGCATCGTCAGTGCCGGAGCAAGCATCCAGGAGGCGACCCTCGGGGCGATCCACCTCGAGCGGTTGGCGGAGGTCAACTACCGCGCAGCATTGCTGTGCCGAGAAGCGAGAGTGATCCCGCCGAGTGAGCTGGAAGCCTTGCGACAGCGTTTGGCAGCCCCAGCAGGTCGCTGGGCGTATTACGCGGAGATGGTCGGCTGATGATCAACGATCTGCGCGAATGGCTCGCCGCGGTCGACCGGCTCGGCGAGCTGGTGTGTATCGATCGGCCAGTCGATCCCGACGAGGAGATGGCGGCGATCACGTACCTCGTGGCCAAGCAGAAGCCGTCGCCAGCCGTGTTGTTTCAGAACACCGACGTCCGGTTGCTGTGGAACATCCTTGGGCCGAGCGTGCGGCGCATCGCGCTGACCCTGGAAGAGCCACCCGACACGCCGACGTTGGAGCTGATCCAGCGGGTGAAGGACAAGATTCAGCGGCGTATCCCACCGCGGGAGATCGCACCCAGCGAGGCGCCGGTCTTCGAGCACTCGCTCCATGGCGACGATATCGATCTGACCGCGCTGCCGATCCCGAAGCACTGGCCGCTCGACGGCGGGCGCTACGCGGGCACCGCCGACGCCGTCATCACCCGCGACCCCGATAGCGGCTATCTGAACATCGGGACGTATCGGATGATGGTCCAGGGATCGCGCCAGTGCGGTCTGTACCTTTCGCCGGGTAAGGATGCGCGACTGCACATCACCCGCGCCTGGCAGCGCGGCGAATCAATCCAGGTCGCGGCCGCGTGGGGCATCGACCCGCTGTTCATGGTGGTGGGCTCGCAGACCTTTCCCAAGAACGTGTCCGAGTACGAGTTCGCGGGCGGCATCCGCGGCGAGCCGATCCCCGTCGTCAAAAGCAAAACGACTGATCTGCTGTTGCCCGCGAACGCGGAGCTGGTCATCGAGGGCGAGATTCGCCCAGGCTCGGTGAAAAGCGAGGGCCCGTTCGGCGAGTTCACCGGCTATTACGGCCGACCAGAAGCAGGCGCACCGTTGGTGGATGTCACGGCGATGCACTTTCGTAAGCGGCCAGTGCTCACCAACGCCTTGATGGCTGACTACCCATCGTGCGAGCAGAGCGGCTTCTTCGCCGTGGCGCGCTCGGCGCGCATCTGGGCCGATCTCGATCGCCTCGGCGTGCCGGGTATCCAGGGCGTGTACTCGCACCCCGCCGCGGCCGGCGGCTTCGGGATGACCGTGCTCAGCCTCGAGCAGCGGCATGCTGGCCACGCGGCGCAGGCTCTGGCCCTGGCAGCGCAGGTGCCTGGCGGCGCGTACTACACGAAATGGATCATCGCGGTCGACGAAGACGTCGATCCGACCGACGTTGACCAGGTGATCTGGGCGATGGCTTCGCGCTGCAATCCCATCGACGACATCGACATCCTGCGCAACACCTGGAGCACCTGGCTCGATCCCAGCCAGAACCCGCCCGAGGAGCGGCCGTACGGGTCCAAAGCGTTGATCAACGCGTGCAAAGAACACCGCTACCTGCCGGTTTTCTCCAAACGCACGGCGCTGAGGCGCGAGGTCTACGATCGCATTGCTGCTCGGTGGGCCGAGCTTGGGCTACCCGGCGAGGTGCCCGCGGTGCGTGCGTTCGAGAGCGACCAGCCGGTGGTGTACCACGAGCAGGGCAGCTTCGAGCCAGGATCGGCATCCAACCGCTAATGCCGCCACCCGACGGACCGCTGCCGCCGACCGAGGTACGCCGACCCAGCGACGACGAGCGTGCTGGCCGCCGTGTGCTGCGCAATGTCAACGTGGTCGACGTGCGGGCGGGTGTGGTCCGGGACCGGCAGGACGTGCTCATCGCCGACGGTCGCATCCAGCGGGTTGGCAAGAGGCTCGAGGCTACGGAGAGCGTCGATCTGGCCGGCAGGTACGTGATGCCTAGCCTGATCGACCTGCACGTGCACCCGGGGGTGATGGTCGGCTTGCGCATGGACGCCAACGGCCAGTCGCCTGAACGCGTCGAACACGACCTGCAGGTCTGGCTGCGCTACGGCGTCACCACCGTGCAGTCGATGGGACTCGATCGGCCGTTCGTGTTCGACAGCGCGTTCAGCGGCGCGCGCCTTTTGAGCGTGGGCAACGGCTTCGGCGTCGAGGACGGCGTCCCGCCCGTCTCGATGCAGCCGCCACTCGGCCCGCTGCGGATCACCGATCGCGCCGAGATTCGCCACAGTCTGCAACGCCTCGTGGAACGCGGCGCGAGTGGCGTGAAGATCTGGTACGACGATTGGTACCGCCAGATGCCGAAGATGGCCACTGACGTCGCGCGCACGATCATCGAGATCAGTCGCGAATTGGGGCTGCGGAGTCAGGCGCACGTCTACTACGTGGACGACGCCCAGTCGCTGCTGCAGGCAGGGCTGGACGTGCTGGCGCACATGCCGCGCGATCGCATCGTCGATCAGACATTCATCAAGGCGATGCGGGCGTCCAACGCGGTGGTCATTCCGACCATCACGGTCCCCGAAAGCAACGTCGCTTACGAGGCTCGCCCGGATTGGCTGAGCGACCCGCTGCTAGAGCGCTTCTTGCCACCTGGTGCGCGCGAATACCTGGCTAGCAAGGAGCTGGCGGAAGCTATCCGCGCGAAGCCGGAGTTCCCCGAGCTATGGCCGGACCTCGAGCGTGCCAAGCGCAACACCGCGTTGCTGTACGAGGCCGGTGCGCGCGTTGCCTTCGGCACTGATTCAGGCGTGTCCAATCGGATCATTGGCTTCGCAGAGCACCGCGAATTGGAGCATCTGGTCAACCTCGGAGTGACGCCGGCCGACGCCTTGCGTATGGCGACGCTGATCAACGCCGAAGTCCTCGGCCTGTCGGACGATGTTGGCAGCATCGAGGCGGGCCGCCGCGCTGACCTGGTGGTGCTGCGCAACAACCCGCTGGAATCCATCAGCCACACGCGCACGATCGAGTCGGTGTGGCAAGACGGCGTGCAGGTGGCAGGTGCGCTGTGACGGCGGCACGATTCTTGTAGGAACGGAGCGTACATAGATGGCCGGACAGAACGGCCCACCTCGGCGGTGGCTGAGTGGTTTTGGAGCCCTGGACTGGCGTAGTGACGAACGCGACTTCGCTGCGCTCCTCGACGCCCTGACGCGCGATCGGCTCGAGGTCGAAGCCGCCGAACGTGAACGGCTCGCCGCGCCGCGGCGCAGTTTGGCCGACGTCCAGGAGGATCAACAGCGGGCCGAACGCGACGAGCTGGCCGAGGCCCGCCGCGAGCTCACCGATTTTCGCACCGCGCTGACTGATGCCCGCCAGCGCGCGTCTGCATCTTCGGCTGAGGTGGCGTACGACAGTCGCAACCCGGATCAGAACGAGGCGGCTGACGTGCTCATCCAGTATCTCGTGCGACCGGGTTACGCGGAGGTACGCACTGAGGAGCCTCAGCCCGAGCAGTACGTCTACCACATTCGTGTCGATTGGGCGCGCCTGCGTCGGCTCGCCGAGGAGCAGGGGCACTCGCTGCCGTTGTAGGAACGTGCCCGAGCTCGATCCAGGGCAACAGATCGACCTGCGCATCGCGTCCCAGAGTGGCGAGCACACGCTGCACACCTTCGTGGTGCGGCACGACGCGCGCGCCGCGCGGCTGGTCGTCGACTGGCCGACCGAACAGCTGCGCCTGTTCCCGCTACGGCCCGGGCAGAAGCTGTCCGTCGAGCTGCCCAGGACCGCGGATGCGCTGTACTCGATCGAGGCCCGCCTGGACAGCGCCTCGACTGAGGAGCCGCCGCAGCTGACGCTGCGTCTGCTCGACGATTGGCATCGTGTCCAGCGGCGCGAGGCGCATCGTCATCCAGTCGAGATGCACGCGACGCAGGCGACGCGTTTTTCGATCGAGGGCGATCGCGAACCGCTCGACGCGCTGATTCTGGACCTGAGCACGGGTGGGCTGCGGGTCGAGGCCCGCTCAGAGCTGACCGTGGGCGATGAGTTGGAGCTGATGTTTGGCACGCCCAGCGGTGGCGCGCAGCTGCGCCTGCGGGTCCACGTGCTGCGTGTGGAGCAGCGCGAGCACGCCTGGCAGGCTGGCTGTCAATTCGTTGAGTCGAGCCAGAGCGAACGCGAGCAGATCGTGCACTTCATCCTGGCACAGCAGAACGCGGTCAGCCGCGCGACCTAGCCGAAGAGCCGGCGTACCGTTCTGCGAATCACCTCTGCCAGGAGCGCGCCCGCGAACGCGCCCGACGCCACATCACCAGGGTAGTGCGCCCCGACATAGACACGGCTCACACCGACAATGCTGGCTATAGCCACGAACAGGGGTGCCCGAGCTGGCCAGATGGTGGACAGCACCCATGCGCTGGCGAACGACGCGGCGGTATGGCCACTCGGGAACGACCAGCTGCCCGGCTTCTTGCCGATGACCAGCGCACGCACGATCTCCACAAACGGCCGACGACGGCGGAAGTAGGCCTTGATCGGGTACTCGACTGCCCAAGTCGCGCCGACCACACACGGCAGCAGGTATTTGATCGCGCCCCACGAGCGCGGCACGCGCAGCAGGTAGGCGAGCAAGGTGCCAAGAACCCAGACCCAGCCGCCGACCGTGACGATCGCGACCGCCCAGGCCACACTGTCGAGCCAGCCGGGGTGCGGCGCCGCGTTGATCGCCAGATAGATGCGCGCATCCAGCGCCTGCAGCGGTCCCATGCGGTGCAGGACTTCTTCCTTGAGCAGTCGGCGGCCGCGCGCGGCTCGGGGTGAGACGAGAGCACTCGGTGTGAGCGCGGCCTGGGCCGCCTCCACAATCTTTGGTGCGGCCCCAGTTGGCGCGACACTCTGCGCGGCAGTCGTGGCCAGAGTAGCCGCGAGCGCCGCTTCGGGTCGCCGCCGCTCGGCTGCGTGCTCGATCGTTTCCGCGGCGGCTTCGGTCTGATCCACGGGTGGCGCCGCGGCGTTGGCCTGGGCGCCCGCGGCGCCGATCTCAGCCTCGGTTCTGGTGCCCCCCAGGCGTTCGACGCGCGAGAGCACGGCCTTGGCCGCCTCAGGAGTCTGGATCAGCTCCAGCTCGTGCTCGAGTACTCGTTCGACGCGCTGCTGGTTCTCGTCCACCGGCTCGTCCACCTACCGAGCGATGACACAAAGCAAGAAGTGATCCAGTTGCGCCGGCGCGTCGTACACGTGCCTGGGACCGGTGAATCAGTGCCCCGGGCCCAGTCAGGGTGGCACCCGCCGGCAATTGCCACCACGACCCTCGGCTGAGAACACACATCCGCGCTGAAAGAGGGGATTGGTCAGCTCTATGAATGTCTCTAAACCGCTAGCGGTTGTGGGCAGCCTGGCAGTTACTGCCGGGCTGCTCGCGGGCACGATGATCGCGCCTGCCCTGGTCGGTGCCTCGAGTCACCGCGAGGCGCCGGGCATCAGTCGCGACCCCAGTGCCGACAGTACCGACCTGTACTTCTTCGTCAGTCCCGACAAGCCGAACACGGCCACGATCATCGCCAACTACATTCCGCTGCAGGACCCCGCCGGCGGGCCGAATTTCTTCGCCTTCGACGACAACGTGCTGTACTCGATCAACATCGACAACAAGGGGGACGCCGAAGATCACATCCAGTACCAGTTCAGCTTCACGACGGAGCTGACGAACCCCAAGACGTTCCTCTACAACACGGGTCAGCTCACCTCGCCCAGCGATCCTGACTGGACCATGCCGCAGACCTATAAGGTCACGCGGGTCGAAAATGGTAAGAGCAAAGTGGTCGGTTGGGATCTGACCGTTCCGCCCAACAACGTTGGTAGCCGATCGACGCCGAACTACGAAGCCAATCTGGGCAGCCAGGGTGTCCATCAGCTCGATAACGGCGGCATGGTGTTCGCCGGCCAGCGCGACGATCCGTTCTTCGTCGATCTGGGCTCGATCTTCGACCTGGGTGGCCTGCGGCCGTTCAATGCGTTCCACATCATTCCCCTGCCGACGGACGCTGGGCGTGACGCGCTTCGCGCATTCAACGTGCACAGCATTGCCTTGCAGGTGCCAATCACTGACCTCACGAGCGATCACAAGATGCCCGCCAGCGCTGGCGACCCCAACGCGATCATCAGCGTCTACACCAGCGCCAGCCGCCGTCAGACGACTGTGCTGCGCACGGACGGCAACGACCGCGGGCAGGGAGAGTGGATCCAGGTTTCGCGCCTGGGCGAGCCGCTCATCAACGAAGTCATCATCCCGCTGGGCCAGAAGGACTTCTGGAATCGGTCCGAGCCGGGTGACGACGGGGCGCGGTTCCTCAATTTCTACAAGTCACCGGAGCTCGCGGGTCTCATCAATTTCCTGTATCCAGGACTTCCTGATGTGCCGACCACCGACCGCCGCGACCTGTCGACGGTCCTGCTCACCGGCATCCCAGGCCTCAACGGACCGGCCAACGTGGTCAAGTCGGACTTCCTGCGGTTGAACGTCATGGTTCCGCCCAGCTCGCCCGATCCGAACGCGGTCAATCGACTGGCGGCGATGGCTGGTCAGTTCGACGGTTTCCCGAATGGGCGCCGGCTTGCGGACGATGTCGTCGACATCGAGATCCGGGCCGTCGCGTGTGGCTACGGCGACATCCTGGCTTCGGCACTCGGGTTGTGCAATCTGAGCCCGAACAACCAGCTCGGCGATGGCGTCGACAAGAACGACGTGCCATTCAAGGCGACCTTCCCGTATCTGGCTGCACCGCATTCGGGCTACACCGTTCAGCCGCTCAGCGACTAGCATTTTCGTAAGTTCTTAAGGCGCCGGAGGCTCGTTCGGGCCTCCGGCCCCTTGGCAGTTCGTGCCGCGTCTGTTACCTTGCTAATGCGACGCCCGGGGAGGGGAATCGCGCTGCAACCAGAAAGAGGATGGGCAACATGACGGCGGTGAGTACCGGCCAGAAGACTGTTCTGGTGATTGAAGACGATCCCTGGACCCGCACGATCACCACCGCGTTGCTGGCTGGTGAGGGGTTCGCAGTGGTCGAGGCCAAGAACGGGGAGGAAGGCCTCAGTCTCGCTCGCTCGCACAATCCCGATGCCGTCCTGCTGGATCTGGCACTGCCCACGAAGTCGGGTCTGGAAGTGCTGCGCGAGCTCAAGGGCGACGGTAAGACGGAAGATATTCCGGTGATCGTGGTCAGCGCCTACGGCACGCTCATGAACGCGCAGGATGCGCATCAAGCGGCCGGCGTCATCCAGAAGCCGTTCGACTATGACGACCTGGTCGGCCAGGTCTCTCGCGCCACCGCGCGCGATTACGCTGTCGCGCTGACGTAGACCCCAACGCAGCCCTCACCCCCGACCCCTCTCCCAGAGGGCGAGGGGAGGTTCAGGCGGCGCGATCGGCCCGGCGGCCGAAGGTGCGCATCAGCTCGCGCCGCGGCGTCGGGCGGCCAATGAGAAATCCCTGCGCGTTGTCCGCGCCGGCGCGAACGAGCAGTTCCATCGTCGCCTCATCCTCGACGCCCTCGGCGACCACGGTGAGCCCGAGCGTGTGCGCCAGCTCGATCGTGGAGCGCACCACCGCCGCTTCGCGGTCACCTGTCGCCAGCCCCGAGACGAAGCTGCGATCGACCTTGAGCTGGTTGGCCGGTAGGCGCGTGAGGTAACTCAACGAGCTATAGCCCGTCCCGAAGTCGTCGATCGCGATGCGGATGCCCATCTCTTTCATCCGCCCCAATACCAGCAGTGCCTGTTCGGGATCACCCATCAGGGCGGTCTCGGTCAGCTCCAGCGTGAGCCAGCCAGCGTCCAGATCAGCGTCCGCGAGGCGCGCCGAGATCACCGACGGCAACTCGGGATCCTGCACATCGTGGGCAGACAGGTTCACGGCTACGCCCAGCGCGAGTCCGGCGCGTTGCCACGCCGCGCAGTCGCTGACTGCTGTGCGCACGACCCAGCGGGTGAGCTGCCGAATGAGCCCGGTTTCCTCGGCCAGCGGAATGAACTGGTCGGGTGGAATCAATCCGTGCTGCGGATGGTGCCAGCGCACGAGCGCCTCCGCGCCCGTGACCTTCTGCGTGGCGCAGTCGACGATCGGCTGGTAGTACAGCACCAGCTGGTCAGTGGCGATCGCGTTGCGTAGTGCCCCGATGCGCGCCAGTCGCTCCGTCGCGGGTTGCTCGTGCTCGGGTGTCGAGACGGCGTAGCCGCTGCCCGACCGCTTCGCGACATACATCGCCATGTCGGCGCGCCGCACGAGCGTGGTCACATCCTCGCCGTGCTGTGGATACAGCGCGATGCCCGCGCTGGCCCCGATGGCGACCTCCTGCCCGGCCAGTTGGATGGGCGCTTCGAGAACTTCGATCAGGCGGCTGACCACGAGCGGCGCCGTGACCTCATCGGTCTCGCCGAGCAGCACCGCAAACTCGTCGCCGCCGAGTCGAGCGACCGCGTCGCAGGTGCGCAGCTCCGCCTGTAGCCGCCGCGCCACTTCTTGCAGCAGCTCATCACCAATCTGGTGGCCGAGCGTGTCGTTGACTTCTTTGAAGCGGTCGAGGTCGAGCATGAGCAGCGCCCACGTACGATGGTCGCGCTTACCGCTGGCGATGGCTTCCTCGAGTCGATCGGCGAGCCAGGCGCGGTTGGGCAGCGACGTGAGCGCATCGTGCAGCGCCTGGTGCTGCAGGGCAGCCTCCATCTCGACGCGCTTCCGCAACGACACGTCGAGCTCACCAGCCATGTAGTCGAAGGCGCGACCCAGCTCGCCGATCTCGTCCTCGCCCTGGATCCCCAGTGTCTGCACGTTGCCCGCGCCCACCGCATGCAGTGCGGCAGCCAGCGAGCGCAACGGCCCGAGCAACCGCGAGCCGTACCAGATCATCAACGCCAGGGCGAGCGCCAACAGCGGCAACACGATGACCACGGTCTCGCGCAGCAGCTGGCCACCAGGACCGTAAATCATGGCGTGCGGCATCACCGTGGCGACGATCCACTGGTCGGCGAAGACGCGCTGGTAGACGACCTCGTAGGTCTCGCCGCCGGTGTCGTAGTGGGTCGTGCCACTGCCGTCGCGCAGCATGTCGGCGACCGTTGCGCGGAAGCTCTCCGAGCCCCACGAGCTGGCGTGCGGGAATCCGTGCTCGTCGTCGGGGTGCGCGGGCAGCGCGAGGTCTGGGTGCACGAGCAAGTGGCCTTCGCGATCCATCAGGAACGAGTACCCGCCCGTTAGCTGGGTATCGCGGATCTTGTCGGCGAACCAATCCAGAGGGATCTCGAAGTGCAGTAGCCCGGCGCGCGTCCCGTTGGCCAGGGTGATTGGCGTCGCGTGAGCGACCACGAAACGATCGGTATCCGGCGACAGGTAGGGCTCGGTCGAGCGATAGACCTCGCCCTCGGCGAGCGCCATCGTGGGTGCGAAGAACGGATTGTGTGCCTCTTCATGGGACAGGTCGTCGGGCGGCGCAAGCTCACCCGGCACCGACCGCGCATCCTCGGTATTGGTGAAGTCGATGAGGCAAATCTCATCGATGGCGAACGCGCGCTGCAGGTAGACGATGATGTCCTGGACGTCTTTGAGGGCGGCGCGGCGGCCGGCTTCGTCCGCCGGATCGGCCTCGTAGAGGCGATTGAACGCCGGGTTCTGGCGAGCGATGAGCAGCGATGCCGCCGCGCGATCCGTCAGGTTCTCGATCTCACTGGCGACGGCGTGATTTTGCCGCTCGAGCTCCGCATGCGCCTGCTTGACGAAGAGGCTCGTCGCGGTGGCAAACATGAGCACACTGATGGCGAGCGCCATCGCGAGCATGCCCAGCATGACCATCAAGCTCAGCTTGACCCGTACCGGCCAGGCTTGTGGATCTCGTAGGCGCCCGAAGGGGCGACGACCGAACGGCGAGGTCATTGCACCCCGAGTATCGGCCGCTCGGGCGCGTGGGTTTAGCTCGCGCTGGACGTTGCGAGAAACGCTTTACGGCAGCCTGGGGCGCAGAAGTAGTAGGTCCGTCCGTCGCGCTCGGCGGTCCACTTCGCCGTGGCGATGTCGACTTCCATCTCGCAGATCGGGTCGATGGCAGTCGGTCGCGCGGCAGTCGCTTCGAGCCTTCCTCGGGCGCGCCGCCGCTGCACGATCTCAGCCAGGATGCTCAGCGCGATCTCACTCGCGGTTGCCGCCCCGATGTCGAGCCCGGCCGGGGCCTTGAGCCGCTGCAGGGTTTCCTCTGGAACGCCTTCGGTGCGCAATTCGTCGAGAAAGCCTTCAGCCCGCCGGCGGCTCGAGACCATCGCCACATATGGCGCACCCCTGAGCAACGCGGAGCGCACCACGGGGTGGTCCTCACCGCTGCTCATCCCGGCGGCAACTACCCACGTGTCTCCGGTTGCGCCCTCGAGTGCGGTTGCTACTTCGAAATCCATTACTGGCGCGAGTGCGGCGAGCGCCGAAGCGACCGGCGACTCGCCGAGAATCACGAGCGTGGGCAATGGCAACACGGGCTCCAGGAAGATCTCCAGCGTGCCTCCGCTGTGGCAGGTCATCGGGTAGCTGACGACACCCTCCTCGAAATCCGAGGAAGGCTCGGGCGACAGCCGCACGAGCCGCGGTTGACCATCCGCGAGCGCGCACGCGGCTTCTCGTTGAAGGGTGGTGTGGACGCAGCCGCCGCCAGCCCAGCCGAGCATGACGCCATCCTGCATGAGCAGGGCGCGGTCGCCAGCGTGAGCCGATGCGGGCCGCACGCTGCGCACGACCGTGGCCAGCACGAACGGCTGGCCCGTCCGGCGCAGCGTGGCGGCTCGCTCGATCAGATCAGACGCCGACACCCTTCTCCTGTAGCAGCCGCCACAGGCGGGGCGGGGTAATCGGAATCTCAACATGAGTGACGCCGAGGTGCGCCAGGGCATCGACCACGGCGTTGGCAATCGCCGGCGGCGCGCCCACCGTCGCCGACTCACCGACGCCCTTGGCGCCCAGCGGATGGTGCGGGCTCGGTGTCACTGTGCGATCGGTCTCCCAGCGCGGGGTCTCCATCGCGGTTGGCACCAGGTAGTCCATCAGCGTCCCGCCGTGGATATTTCCCGCCTCGTCGTACCAGATCTGCTCGTACAACGCCGGCGCCAGACCCATCGTGAGGCCGCCGTGGATCTGGCCCTCCACGATCATCGGGTTGATGACCGTGCCGCAATCGTCGACGGCGACGAACCGCCGCACCTTCACCTCGCCCGTACCGCGGTCGATGTCCACCACCGCGATGTAGGCGCCGAAGGGAAATGTCAGGTTGGGCGGGTCGTAGTAGCACACCGCTTCGAGGCCAGCCTCCATCCCTTGCGGATGGTTGGTGTACGCGGCGAAGGCGAGGTCGGCCATGGTCTTCGACCGCTCCGGCGCACCCTTGACCTGGAACTGGTAGTCCTTCCACTCGAGGTCGTCGACGCTGCACTCCAGCAAGTGCGCCGCGAGATGTGCCGCCTTGTCACGGATTTTGCGCGCGGCCATCGCGGTCGCAGCGCCCGCCGTCGGCGTCGAGCGGCTGGCGTAGGTGCCCAGCCCGTACGGCGCGGTGTCGGTATCACCGTGCTCCACTTCGATGTTGTCGACGGGCAGCCCGAGCTCTTCGGCCACGATCTGCGCGAAGGTGGTCTCGTGGCCCTGGCCCTGGCTCTGGACGCCGATGCGAACGATGGCCGAGCCCGTCGGGTGCACGCGAATCTCGGCCGAGTCGAACATCTTGATGCCGAGGATGTCGAAAGTGTGAGATGGACCGGCGCCGACGATCTCGGTGAAGGTGGAGATGCCGATCCCCATCAGCTCGCCACGCGCTCGCTTCTCCGCCTGCTCGCGCCGCAGCTCGTCGTAGCCAATCATCGCTTTGGCTTTGTCGAGCGCCGCCTGATAGTTGCCCGAGTCGTATTCCCAGCCCAGCGCGGACTTGTACGGGAACTGCTCCGGCTTGATGAAGTTGCGCGCTCGAAGCTCGGCTGGGTCGAGCTCCAACCTCAGCGCCAGCGAGTCGACCATCCGTTCGATCGTGTGGACCGCCTCCGTCACGCGGAATGAGCAGCGGTAGGCAATGCCGCCCGGCGGCTTGTTGGTGTAGACACCATCGACCTCGACGTGCGCGTGCGGCATGTCATACGAGCCGGTGCAGATCGAAAACAGACCCGCCGGGAACTTGGAGGGATTGGCAGCGGCATCCGCATAGCCGTGGTCGGCGATGGTCTTGATGCGCAGTCCCTGCATCTTGCCGTCCCTGTTGGCGGCAATCTCGGCGTGGATGTGGTAGTCGCGAGCGAAGGAATCGGCCTGCAGGTTTTCCGAGCGGTCCTCGATCCACTTGACTGGTCGACCGGTCACGAGCGCGGCGACGACCGCGCATACGTAGCCCGGGTAGACCGGCACCTTGCCACCGAAGCCACCGCCGATATCCGGCGAGATCACGCGGATCTTGTGCTCGGGAATCTTCGACACTAGCGAAAACACCGTGCGAATCGCGTGCGGTGCCTGGGTTGTCATCCACACGGTCAGCTTGCCGCTCACGCGGTCCATGCTGGCCACGCAGCCGCACGTCTCGATTGAGGCGACGTGGATGCGCGGAATATAGATGTCCTCGGCAACGACGACGTCGCTGGCATCGAAGGCGCGCTGGGTGGCGTCCTTGTCGCCGACCTCCCAGTGCCAGATGTGGTTGGATTTCTTCTCCTTGTCAGGTCGGACCAGATCCGAATCAGGTTCGAGCGCCTTGATCGGGTCGAGGATGGGCGGCAGCGCCTCGTACTCCACCTGGACTTTCTCGACGCCATCGGCCGCGGCGTAGCGATCCTCGGCCAGGACACACGCGACTTCCTGCGCCTGGTAGGACACGCGATCAGTCGGCAAGACCATCTGCGTGTCGCTCATCAGCGTCGGCATCCAGTGCAGGCCGGCCGCTTCGAGCTCCTTGCCGGTGACGACCGCGACGACACCGGGCACCTTCAGCGCCTCGGAGCTATCGATGCTCAAGATGCGCGCGTGCGCGTGCGGGCTACGCACGATGTCCATGAACAGCATCCCAGGCAGCTTGACGTCGTCGACATATTTCCCGAGACCGCGGAGAAAACGAGGATCTTCCTTGCGCTTGACGCTGTGGCCAATGCCGCCCAGCGTGGCAGTCGCGTCAGGCATGCGTTGCCTCCTGGCTGCTCACACCCGCGCCCTCGCGGATCTTGGCGGCCCCGTATTGAATGGCTTTGACGATGTTGACGTAGCCGGTACAGCGGCACAGGTTGCCCGAGATACCCCGCCTGATCTCTGCCTCACTGGGGCTGGGGTTGCTCTGGAGCAGGGCCGTCGCGGTCATGAGCATGCCTGGCGTGCAGAAGCCGCATTGCAGGCCGTGCTCGTTGAAGAAACCCTCTTGCAACGGGTGGAGCTGGTTGTTTTGCTCCAGGCCCTCGACCGTCTGGATCTGCGAGCCATCCGCCTGCACCGCCAACAGCGTGCACGACTTCAGTGCCTGACCGTCGACGATGACCGTGCACGCGCCGCAGTTGCTGGTGTCGCAGCCGATGTGCGTTCCAGTCAGGCTGAGCACTTCGCGGAGAAAATGCACGAGCAGCAGCCGTGCTTCGACTTCCGCGGTGTGCGGTTGACCATTTACGGTCACGCTGATCGCTACGCGTGCCGCTGGCTCCGCTGCCATCACATACCTCCCCGAGCGCGCTCGAGCGCACGAACGAGGGCGCGGCGGGTCAACTCGCGCACCATCGCCCGTTTGTAGTCGACAGGACCGCGATCGTCCTCGACCGGGTCGGAGTCTTCCATCGCCAGCCGCGCTGCCTCGTTGACGTTGTCCGGGGCAGGCGGCTTGCCCACAAGGAAGGCCTCAGCGGTGGGGGCTTTGATGCTTGTCGAGCCGGCGTTGCACAACCCGATGCCAGCGTTGGCGATGGTGCCCGCTTCATTCAAGTTCACCTGCACGCCCACGCCGATCACCGCGTAGTCGCCGACTTTGCGCTCCAGCTTCTCGTAGGCACTGCCGCTGCGCGGCCTGGGGAGGGGCACTCGCACTTCGGTCACCAGCTCGTCGGGCTTCAGGCTGGTCGTCAGGATCGCCACGTACAAGCCATCGATCGGCAGCACGCGCTCGCCTTGTGGGCCTGTGGCCACGATCTCGCCTTCGGCCGCGAGCAGCGCCGCGGGCCAATCCGAGGCAGGGTCGGCGTGAGCGACGGAGCCGGCCATGGTGCCCCGATTGCGCACCAGCGGATCGCCGATGCCGCGCGCCGCCTCCCACAACATAGGGTAGCGCTCGCGGATGAGCCCCGAGTTTTCGAAGTCGATGTGCCGCGCCAGGGCACCGATGCGGAGTCGACCGAGCCCGCTGTCCTCGCGGATGTAATCGAGCCCCGGTATGCGATTTATATCGACGAGGACCGTTGGATTGGCCAGGCGTAGCTTCATCAGCGGCAACAGGCTGTGGCCGCCAGCGAGCACTTTGGCATCCGCGTTGTCCGCAAGCAGGCCTACGGCTTCGTCGATGGAGCGCGCGGCCGCGTACTTGAATGACGCAGGAATCACGGTTCCTCCCCAACGGCCGAGGCGCGGCCGCGACGCCGGACGCTACCGCCGCACTATGGCGAAGTCAACTATGCGTGCTGCGCCCGCTCCGTTGGCGGCTGCCGCCTGCAATAAGTCACGCAACCTTTGCATGATCAAGTGCGTCGCATATGCCATGGGGAAGACTCTCCCGAGCAACGTGGACGACCCCACCTTCGAGCCCGACCCGCTGCCCGCTCAGCCCGCCCTGCTCGAAGACCCCGCGGACACGCTGGCAGCGCACGCCGCTGATTTCGTGCTCGAAGTGTTCCGCGCCGCGACGCACTTGCTCTTCTAGCGCTGGAGCGGGATTCGGTGCCGCCGCGACGTTTCACTCACCGTGGTGTTGCTGTTCGGGCCCAGCTGCGGCAGGAGTGTTGCGATCGCCGCCTCGACCGAGGTCGCGCGGCCGGCTGCCCATGCCTGCCGAAACTGCTCGGCGTCGAGCTGTTCCCGCGCGGCCGCCAGGAGCGCGTCGTAGCGCCCGTTGTCGGCGGGCAGTAGCGGCGCTCCGAGCTCTTCGCGCAGTCCCTCGGCCACGCCGAATAGCCGCGCTGCCTCGTCGGCCCGGCCTTCCAAACCGGCGATGCCCGCCAGCCCTTCGACAACCTCGGCGATGCCGCGGCGATCGCCGACCGCGTCGAACGCCGCGAGCGCTTCGATGAACTGATCCCTGGCCTGGCCGTACTCGGCGCGGTAGACCGCCATCAACGCGAGGTTGCTGAGGTTATTGGCGATCAGGCGCCGCCAATCGAGCTGTCGGGCCAGCGCAAGACTGTCGCCGAAGAGCTCATTCGCCTGCTCGTAGTGGCCAGAAGTCTGCAGTGCGAAGCCGTGATTGCTGAGAGCCTGGGCCTCGCCCACCGCGTCGCCGATGCGTCGAAACAGGGCCGCGCTGAGCCCAAACTGCTCGCGCGCTGAAGCGAGCTCACCACGCTCGAGGGCAGCCATGCCAAGGTTGTTGAGCGACCAGCCTTCGCCCCACGTGTCGCCCACTTCGCGCCGCATGCGCAGGCTCTCTTCGAATAGCTCGCGCGCGGTGTCGAACTCGCCTCGATCGTGCGCCAGCCAGCCCAGGTGGCTCAGCGTATGGCCCAGGCCGCCGATGTCGCCCAGGCTGGCGTACAACTGTCGACTCTCGTCGAGCAAGCTCGCAGCGGCTGCATAGTCGGCCTGCACGAGCGCCAGCTCGCCCGCGGCGTTGAGCATCGCCGCGCGCCGAACGGGTGCAATCGCCGGCCCGAGGTCGAGCGCCGTGGCGAGCCAGCGACGACCCTCGTGGAAGTAGCCACGCACGCGCCAGAACGACCGCAAGCCGCCGCATAGCTGCCCCACGATCTCGCCGTCCGGCTGGTCGAGGGCCCACCGCAGGGCGACCCGCAGGTTGGCGTGCTCGGCCTGCAACCGTGTCAGCCAGGCGAGCTGCGCGCCCGTCTGCAGTCCGACGCTGGCCTGGTCGGCGAGCTGCGCGAAGTAGGCAGCGTGGCGCTCGAGTGGTGCGTCCGCTTCGTTGCCGAGCTGTTCGCGCGCGTACTCGCGAATGGTCTCCAGCATCGTGAACCGCACTTCGCCAGCTTCTTCCGAGACCTGCAGCAGACTCTTCTCGACCAGCGATTCCACGTCCCGCTGGACGGCGGTGGCGGGCCGATCCGTTTCGGCGCACACGGCTGCGATCGCGTCGAGCGTGGCGCCGCCAGCAAAAACTGATATCCATGCAAACAGGCGGCGCTGGTGCTGGCCGAGCAGGTCGAAGCTCCAGTCGAGCGCGCCGCGCAACACATCCAGCACGGCCAGTCGTTCGTCGAGCGCCGCCAGCAGCGCGCGCGGGCTCATTACCCGAGCGCGGGTCGCAGCCAGCTCTATTGCCAGCGGCAGGCCTTCGAGGCGCGCGCAGATGTTGGCGAAGACGTCCCCATCGTCAGCTGCGCCGAAGCCTGGCCGCACGGCTCGCGCGCGTTCCAACAACAGCACTTCGGCAACGCCCAGCGCAAGTGGTGGCACGACGTGTACGTGTTCGCCTGGGACCGCCAGCACCTCGCGGCTGGTGACCACGACCTTGAGCTCGGGCGCGCCGCGGAGCAGGTCGACCACGATCGATCGGGCCGCCAGCACCTGCTCGAAGTTGTCGAGGACCAGCAGCACTGCCCGACAGCCGAGATAGTCGATCACCGCTTCGGCAAGCGAGGCGGCCGTAATGCCGCGCAGGCCCAGCGCCTCGGCGATGGTTTCCAAGGCCAGGTCTGGATCGCGCGCCGCCGCCAACGGCACGAACGCCGCGCCGTCTCGGAACCTTGACTGCAGCTCGCTGGCCAGCTCGAGCGCGAGGCGTGTCTTGCCGACACCCGGTGGACCGCACAAGGTCAGCAGGCGCACCTCGCGGCCAAGCAGGCGCTCACGCAGCGTCGAGAGCTCGCGCTCGCGACCGATCAGTCGGGTGAGCGTCGATGGGACGGAGGTCGGTCGAGTGCCTCTGGCCGCGCGGGCGATGCGCACGAAGTCCGCGCGGTCGCGTGCTTCGAGGCCGAGCTCGCGCGCGAGCAGGGTGGTCAGCTCGCGGGATGGCCGACGCTCGGCCGACTCGATCTTGCGGATCATCGTGACCGAGCAGCCGACGCGCTGCGCGAGCTCCGACTGCGTCAGGTCCTGATCGCGCCGCAGCTGCCTGAGCCGTTCGCCGAAGCCCATCTGGGTACCAGCGGTGGCTCTTGTACCACTTTCTGTACCACTCGCGTACCGCTTTGGCGACGACTGGCGTCGCGCCGTGCCGCATCGTGGCGGGCACGGAAGGGGACGACGATGCCGCGGCGCTTGCTCCTATTGATCGGCGTACTGGCCAGCCTTGGCGCGGGCAGTGTGCACGCACAGCCGTCAGGCCTGCTGCTGTCGGCGGATCAGGTGCGTGGTGAGTTCGCGGGACTCGGCTTCGAGGTGGCAGAGGCGGTGCACTGGACCTGGTCGACGCCCGGGTTGACGACGTTTCGAGTGCGGGACGCGAGCACCCAGCGGCTGCTGATGGTCCTGGTGTATCCAGATCAGGCCACGGCCGATACCGCACGGGTCGAGCTCGAGCGGCGGGCTGCCCCGCTCGTGGACGGCTACGGCCCGAGTACCTGGCGCGCCAACGTGGCGGTCGTCCAGGCGAGCGAGGTCGAGCTGCGGCGCATCGAGCTGTCGGAGTACGACCGCGAGATGGAAGTCATCGTGCGCGGCGGAGACGATGCGGCCGCGCCGACCGCGAGCTCGACCTACGCAGTCGACTATGACTTCCTGGGCGTGCTCGACGCCGCGCTGCAACGCGGGAACCTGTAATGCTCGAGCATTAGACGCTTCATCCTGAGCGCAGCGAAGGATCTACGAACACGACCGTAGATCCTTCGGCTCGCAGGCTTGCCTCAGGATGAGGCTAGATTCTCGGGGCATTACGATAGTGCCCCCGTGCGCCGCGCCATGCCGTTGGCCCATCGGCCGATCGACGCGCTGTTCATCGTATTTTTCCTGATCAACCTCGGCTTCATCACCTACATCGTCGACCTCGAGCAGCTGGTCATCGCCGATCCCAGTCGCTTCAGCTACCCGCTGTGGCCGCCCGCGCCACTGGTCGACCTGGTGCACTGGTGGGGCCGCACGTTCGATCCGGTGCTGCTTGCGCGGCCGGCCTGGTGGAAGGCGACGATCTGGATCGATGCCCTGCTGTTTGGCCCGTTCTACGCGGTGGCCATCTACGCGTACGCACGCGGGAAAGACTGGATCCGTCTGCCGAGCGTGATCTGGGCGTCGGTCATGCTGACCAACGTCACGATCATCCTCGCCGAGGAAGCCTTTGGCGCGTTTGCTACACCTCAGCTCCCGATGGTGCTGCTCGCCAATCTGGGTTGGGTAGCCATGCCGCTGCTGGTCATTGCTCGCATGGCTCCGCGGGAGCACCCATTCACCCTTCTCAAAGCACCGTAGCGATATAGGGGAAACTACGGATGACCAGCGGCCCCTGAGCGCTTAGTCTCGCGCAATGCCAATTTTTCTTCGCACATTGCTGCCCATCACCCTCCTGGTAACGCTGACGGGGCTTGTCCCGAGTGTCGGGCTCGCGCAACCAGCCGCGGCGATCCCGACCTCGTTGCAGGTTCCCGATGGCCAGGTGTTGCTGTTCCGTGCCTATGCGGTCGGCACCCAGAACTACGCGTGCCAGACCTCAGCCGACGGCACCACCACGTGGACGTTCCGCCAGCCGAAGGCGGTGCTCGTCTCCGATGACGGTGAGCCACTCGGCATCCATGGCCGCGGTCCATTCTGGGCCGGCTATGACGGCAGTCGAGTCGTCGGCAGCGCGCCAGTCAGCGTTCCGAGCGAGGACCCGGCGCACGATATCCCCTGGGTACTGCTGCGCGGCACGCCCGGCGACGCCGAGGGTCGGTTCGCGAACGTCAGCTATATCCAGCGACTCGATACCCGCGGCGGCGTCGCGCCGACCACGCCGTGTGACCCCGAGCAGCAGCCCGCCGTGGCGGTACCGTACCTCGCGGTCTACCACTTCTACGGTCCGGCCTGAGTGCGAGTGAGGCTGCGCGTGTTGCGCTCCATCAGTCGGATGGCCGCGCGGCGCGACAGCAGCCTCCGCATGACCTGACTGGCGAGTCGATTCGACCAGCCCGGCACGATGCTCGGCGCTTTGCCGAGCGCGTCCAGCGCTTCGGTGGCCACCGCGCGGGGTGCGAGCGGCGGCGGCGCGAAGCGGCTCGTCCGGGTCGGGGCGGTCTCGGTGAAGCCCTGGGTCGCGGTCGCGCCCGCCAGGCACGCCAGCACGTCGACACCTCGCTCGCCCAGCTCGGCCCACAGGCCTTCGGCCAGGACCAGGTTGTACGCCTTGGTCGCGGTGTAATTGGCGATGAACGGGCCGCCCTGGAACGCGGCCAGCGACGACATCAGGATGATCCCACCGCGGCGGCGCTGCGCCATGCGTCGCCCGAACTCGTAGGTGAGGCTGAGCGGCGCTCGGACGTTCGTGTCTAGCTCGCGCAGGTGCGCGCCGAACGACTGCTCGAGGAACGGCCCGACCAGCGAGAGCGCCGCGTTGTACACCAGCAAATTGACCTCGCGGCTTTCGAGCTGCGCCGCGATCGCCTGCGCCGCGTCGGGATCGCTCAGATCCTGGCAGATCGTCAGCGCCTCGACGCCCATAGTGCGCTGGAGCTCGTCGCCAAGCCACTGCAACCGCTCCGCGCCGCGCGCGACCAGCGCCACGTTGAGGCCGCGGGCGGCGAGCTCGGTGGCGAAGGCGGCGCCGATGCCCTGCGACGCGCCGGCTACGAGCGCCCACGGGCCGTAGCGGGCCTTGAATGCAGTCAACGTGTTGCAGCGTGCCCGGGCAAGGCGATCAAATCAAGCCATCATGCAGGTCGTTCGAGTGCACGAGTACGGCGGGCCGGAGGCACTGCGGCTCGACGAGGTACCCACGCCCGAGCCTGGGCCGGGTCAGGCGCGAGTGCGGGTCGCGGTGGCGGGCGTCAACTTCATCGACATCTACCACCGCTCCGGCCAGTATCAGGTGCCGCTGCCATTCGCGATCGGCCGAGAGGGCGCCGGCACCGTGGAGGCCGTTGGCGAGGGCGTCGCCGAGGTGCGTGTTGGCCAGCCCGTTGCCTGGGCAGGCGTTGGTGGCTCCTATGCAACGCACGTCGTTGCGCCTGTCTCCGAGCTGGTGCCTGTACCTGATGGCGTTGATCTCACCCACGCGGCCGCGGCGATGCTGCAGGGCATGACCGCGCACTACCTCACGCACTCGACGTACCCGCTGCAAGCGGATTCGAGCTGTGTGATCCACGCTGCCGCGGGTGGGGTCGGCCAGCTGTTCTGCCAGATGGCGCGGATGCGCGGTGCGCGGCAGATCATCGGCACCGCGGGCACTGTCGCCAAGGCGGAGCTCGCGCGGCAGGCTGGCGCGCACGAGGTCATCGTCTACACCGAGCAGGATTTTCCGGCCGAGGTGAAGCGGCTAACGGCTGGCGCGGGCGTCGACGTCGTCTACGACTCGGTCGGCAAGGACACCTTCGACAAGAGCCTGAGCTGTCTGAAGCCGCGCGGCACGCTGGTGCTGTTCGGCGCGTCCAGCGGTGCGGTGCCGCCGTTCGACATCAACGTGCTGCAGAACAAGGGCTCGCTGTACGTAACCCGCCCCACGCTCGGGCACTACACCGCCACGCGCGACGAGCTCCTACGCCGCTCCGGCGACCTCTTCAACTGGCTCAAGCAAGGCACCCTCCGCCTGCGCATAGACGAAACCTACGCCCTCCCCGCCGCCGCCGAAGCCCACCAGTCCCTAGCCAGCCGCCGCACCGCGGGCAAGCTCCTGCTAGTCCCCTAGCGGGCGTCGGGGTTCCGCTGCGCTTGCACCACGCCTGTGTTGAAGCCCAGCCAGTGCATGCGGCCCATGTGCCTTGCGTGCTCGACTTTCATGCAGCGGTCCACCACAACCTTCAAGCCTGCGGCGGCGGCGATCTCGGCGCCCGCGATGCTCACCACGCCGAACTGCATCCACAGCGCCTTGGCCCCCACGTCGACGGCTTGCTGAGCGATGTCGGGCACGAACTGCGAGGCGCGGAACACGTCTACGACGTCGATCGGCTCAGGCACGTCGGCCAACGATGCATACGCAACCTCGCCCAGCGCAGACCGTTCATTGGGATTCACGGGAATCACCCGGTAGCCATGCCGCTGCAAGTAGAAGCCAACGTAGTTACTCGGCCGCAGCGGGTTGGACGACAGCCCGACAACGGCGATCGTGCGCGCCGAAAAAAGGATCTCGCGAATGACATTCGGATCCTGGAAGCGCCGGATTTCCTCCTGAGACGAGTGGTCGGGCAGCGCACAGACCAGCCCATCCGCCTGAGACACCGTCACGCGACCACCTCCTGCGCAGCAGCGCGCCCGTTCGCCCGCGTCCCAACAGCAGCCGCCAGGGCGCGATCGAGATCCCACAACAAATCGTCAAGGTCCTCGAGCCCCACGGACAGCCGAATGGTGCCCGCGGTGATGCCCGCGGCCACAAGCTCAGCATCAGAAAGCTGGCGGTGCGTCGTGGAGGCAGGGTGAATCACCAGCGACTTGGCATCCCCAACGTTGGCCAGGTGGCTCCATAACCGGAGCGCCTGGATAAACCGCGCACCAGCCTCGCGGCCGCCGGCGAGGTCGAAGGCGAACACCGCGCCCGCACCCTTAGGAAGATAGCGGGCAACAAGTCCAGCGTAGGGCGAATCCGGCAGCCCCGGGTAGCGCACGCGCTCCACCGCCGGGTGCTCCTGCAAGAACCGCGCAACCCCCACCGCATTCGAAACGTGCCGCTCCATCCGCAGCGGCAGCGTCTCCAGCCCGAGCAGGAAAAGAAAGGCGTTGAACGGGCTCATGCACGCGCCCAGGTCGCGCAGCGACTCCGCCCGCAGCTTCATCAGGTAGCCGTACATGCCAAAGGTCTCGTGGAACGCCAGCCCGTGATACGCGGGCGATGGGTCGGCCACGACCGGGTAGCGTCCATTCGACCAGTCGAACGTGCCCGCCTCGACCACGATGCCGCCGATGCTCGTACCGTGGCCGCCGATGAACTTGGTCGTCGAGTGCGCGACGATGTCCGCGCCGAACTCGATCGGCCGACACAGGTACGGCGTCGCGAAGGTACTGTCGACCATCAGAGGCGCGCCGTGCTCGTGCGCAACGTCGGCCACAGCGCGGATGTCCAGCACGTTGCCGCCCGGATTGCCAATGGTCTCGCCGTACAAAAGCTTTGTCTCCGGCCGCAAAGCAGCGCGCCACGCAGAGAGGTCGTCCGGGTCAACGAAGGTGAGCTCGAGCGCCAGCTTGCGAGACAGGTGCTTCAGCTGGGTCACCGTCCCGCCGTATAGCGCCCCAGAGGCCACGATGTGGTCGCCCGGCTGGAGCATCGTGAACAGCGCCGCCGCCTGCGCCGCCAGACCGCTGGCGAAAGCGACCGCACCCGCGCCGCCTTCCAGGCTGGCCACACGCTCCTCGAACGTGGCCACGGTCGGATTCATGATCCGCGAGTAGGTGTTGCCGTACTCCTGGAGGTTGAAGTATGCCGCCGCCGACTCGGGGTCCTCGAAGACGTAGCTCGTGGTCTGGAAGATGGGCACCGCGCGAGCGCCGGTGTACGGGTCGGGTCGCTGGCCCGCATGAATGGAGCGGGTGTCGAACCCGAAAGCGCGAGGTTGATCAGGCATGGCTATAGACATCCTCCAGAAAACGCGCGATGAGCGGCGCCTGACGCGCCTCTTCGAGCAAGAACGAGTCGTGGCCGTAGCTGGCCTGGATCAGGTGGTTTTCGACGTACTTGTCGTTGGCGCGTAACGCCGCTTCGAGCTCCTGCGAGTCGTGTGGTGGATACAGCCAGTCGCTGGAGAAGGACACCAGCAGGTAACGCGCCGCCACGTCTGCCAGTGCTTCGGCGAGCGAGCCGCCGCCATGATCGCGCGCGAGGTCGAAATACGTCAGGGCGCGCGATATGTACAGGTAGCTGTTGGCGTCGAATCGGCCAGCGAACGTGCGCGCCTGGTAGCGCAGATAGCTCTCGACTTCGAAGTCGGCCTCGGTCAGCGAAAACGACAGGTCGTCACGATCCTGCAGCCGCCGCGCGAATTTCTCCGCCATCGACTGCGCGGACAGATAGGTGACGTGGCCGACCATGCGCGCGACGCCGATGCCTGCCTTCGGCTCGCGGCCGGTGCCGTAGTAGTAGCCACCCTGCCAATCGGGATCGGCCATGATCGCGTTGCGGGCGATCGCGTTCCACGCCACACCCTGCGTCCCAAGATGGGCGGTGCTGGCGATGCTCACGCACGAGCGCACCTGGTCGGGGTAGGCGACGGTCCATTCGAGGGCCTGCATACCACCGAGCGACCCGCCGCCCACAGACAGCAGACGGTCGATGCCAAGGAGGTCGAGCAAGTGTCGCTCGGCGCGCACCATGTCGCCGACGGTCACGACTGGGAAATCCAGGCCGTAGGGTTTTCCACTGCGCGGGTTCGTTGAGCTCGGGCCCGTGGAGCCGCGGCAGCTGCCAATCAGGTTCGCGCACACCACGTGGTAGCGGTCGGTGTCGAAGGCCTTGCCTGGGCCGATCATGCCGTCCCACCAGCCCAGACCGCCGCGCGGGCGGATGCCGCGCTCATCGGCGCCGATGCCGTCGACCGCGCTGGGTGCGTTCGGCTCATCGCTCCAACCCGCCGCATGGGCGTCCCCGCTCAGCGCGTGGCAGACGAGGATGACGTTGTCGCGCGTGGGAGAGAGTCGACCGTAGGTCTCGTACGCGATGCGGACGTCTTCGAGCACGGCGCCGCTGTCGAGCTCGAGCGGCTGCGGCAGGTCGGCGAACTGCGTGTGCGCCACACCCACCGACCCTGGCTGGCCGACGACGACGTCACCTACAGACATTGCGGGAATCATAAGGCGGGTGTCAGGTGTCAGGTGTCAGGTGTCGGGTTTCAGGTGTCAGGTGTCAGGTGTCGGGTTTCAGGTAACGACGAGCGCTCCCGACACCCGACACCCGAGACCCGAGACCCGAGACCCGAGACCCGGCACCCGAGACCCGGCACCCGACCCCCGGAATCAGTCCATGAGGATGCCGCCGTCGACGTTCAGCGTCTGGCCAGTGATGAAGTTCGACATCTGCGAGGCCAGGAACAGCACCGCTAGCGCCACGTCGCGGCCGGTGCCCATGCGAGCGATCGGCTGCGCGGCAACGTTGTAGGCATATCCGCGGGTCATCTCACTGTCGATCGAGCCCGGGCACACCGCGTTGACGTGAATGCCATACCGCCCCGCGTCTTTGGCGACCCACTTCGTGAAGGCGATCACGCCACCTTTTGCCAACGCGTACGCCGGGCCGCTGCGCGACATGGGCTTGTCGCCAATCGAAGCGCCGGCCGCGCTGGCTGAAACGGCGCCACCGAGCTTGCCCGAGATCGAGCTGATGTTGACGATCTTGCCGCCGCCCTGCGCCTTCATCGTCTCGTACACCGCCTGCGTACACAGGTAGGTGCCGCGCGCAATGACGTCCATCTCGCGGTCGAACGTCTGGTCGTCGAGCGTCTCGATCGTGCTCCGCTCCACGACACCCGCATTGTTGACCAGGATGTCGATGCGCCCGAAGCGCTCCAGCGTAGCTGTCACTGCCCGCTGCACGTCGGCCCGCACCGAGACGTCGGCTCGCAGCACCAGCGCCTCGTTGCCGAGCGCGCTGATGGCGGCCGCGGACTCGGCCGGTTCCTGCAGATCGAGCAGGGCCAGAGTCGCGCCCGCCTGCGCCATGGTCTCCGCGATCGCGCGGCCGATCCCGCGCCCGGCGCCCGTGACCAGCGCCACGCGTCCGCGCAAGTCAGCCTCGCTCGAGATGTCCCGGGTGACTGGCGGTAGCTGCACTCGCCTTCAGCTTAGTTTTGTCGGCGTCGCGCGCGCTTGCGCTCCAGTAGCCGCGCCGTCGCGGCGGGCAGATCCGTCGTACTCGCGGGCATGGCCACCTCAGGTTCGGATCGGACGCGGGTTGGTCGCGGCACGCGCAGCCGGCCGAGCGTCGCCAATCGGGGTGCGACCGCGCCGAAGCGCCGCAGGCCGATGTCGAGCGGCCAGGTGAGCGCGGCCAGGATCGCCAGGAGTGGCCACAGCGGCCAGCGTGCCTGGGCCGGCCGTTCGGCAGGTCGGACGGCCTGCTCGGCGTTGTCGAGGACTCGCCCGCCACCCGCGGTGGCCAGCTGCTGCAGAAAGGCGCTGTCGAGTCCGGTCGCGCGAAACTCGGCCGGATAGGGCGCCACCCAGCCAGCCTCGGATCGCAGCCCAGCCTGGCTGACCTGCACGACATACGCTCCGGACGCCGGCGCGTCGATCGCCGCCTGGTACTGGCCCGGCCCCGCCGGCAATAGCGCGACGTTACTCGTGCTGCCGTCCGGTCCGACGACGTGCGCCGTCGTACGCTCGACCGCCGTCTGGGCGCCGACGTCCGCGATGATGGTCGCGCCACCCTGCGGTCGCGCTTCGACCCGCACGGTCAGTGGCCCGCTGTCCTGGGCGGGCAGCAGCCACGACAGCACATTGCCCCATAGCGCGGTCGTCGCCGGACTACCTGCCCAGGCGAGGCTCCACGGACCAACCACGTCCGAGGTCCAGGCCACTGTGCGCCCCGCGCCGTACTGCCAGGCTGCCAGGACGGGGTCCCCCTCGGGGGCCACCAGCACGACCTCCGCGCGCTCCTTGGCGGTCGTGCCGACGTAGCCATCGAGCAGCGGCGTGGCGGTCAATCCGCGCAATAGCGGGCCATTCGAGGCAATCGCGGGCACGAACCGCTGGTCGACCAGGAGCGCGCGCGTCGCCATCAGGGTCTCGCGCGTGAAGACTTGCGGAATCTCGGATGGCTCAGTCGTCACGTACGAGCGACCGCGCCCAGCGCGTGCCAGCGCTTCGAGCAATTGCTGATCCGCGTCGGTGCCGACCGCGACCGAGGACAGGGTCATGTGCGCGCCGCGCATCTGGTCCATGAGCTGCCCGTAATCACCGGTCGAGGCCGAGCGACCGTCGGTGAGCAGGATCAGGTGCCGCGTGTCAGCGTCGACTCCGCGTAATGCCTCAAACCCAGCCGCGACCGCTGGAAAAATCTCGGTCCCGCCGCCCGCGAAAACGCCTCCAATCGCGCGCTCGACCTGCTCGCGGCCGCGGTCATCCAGTGGAGTCGGCATGGTCACCCACTGCGGGACACTGTCGAACGCCAGCACCGCCGCCTGATCCTGTGGGCCCAGCAGCCGCACGCTGCGGATCGAGGCCTCTTTGGCCATCTCCATCTTCGAGCCCGCCATGCTGCCCGATTTGTCGATGACCAGCGCCAGTGCCACGCGCGGCTGGCGTCCCCGACCGCGTACATCCATATATACCGGCAGTGCGCGCTCGATGGCGGTACCGGCGTAGTCGCCAGCGCCGAACGCATGCGAGCCGCCAGTCATTGCCAGACCATGGCCGAGATCGCGCACGAACGCTTCCAGTTGGTCGAGCGTTCCGGCCGGCAGCGCGTCGGCTTCGACATCAGCAAGTACGACCGATTCGAAGGCCGACCAGCCCGCGAGATCGGTGGGCACGTTCGCTGGCGGTGTCACCTGAACCTGGGCGCCCCCGGCGCGCAGCGCTCCGAGCAGCGGCGCGGCCGCCTCGGGCTGCGCAGCCACGATGAGCACTCGCGGCGCGCCGACCACGCGCTGCACGGCGCCGAGTGCGTTGTTGCGTGGGCTGGCGTCGGCTGAGGCATCGTCGGCGATGACCTCAACGCGGTAGCGATGCGCTCCCGCCGCCGCGGCGCGTGGTAGCGGCACTGCCAGCTCCTGCTCGCCCGCGCTCAGCGCGACGGGCCGGTTGAGCACCAACTGGCCATCGTCGCGCCACACCCAGAGTGTTGCCGCGGTCGGTCGTTGAGTCGAGACACGTGCCGACAGCGTCGACACTTCACCTTCGTACGCGGTTGCCGAGAGGCTGACCGATTCCAATCGCAGATCGGCCGTCGCGAGCGCGCCGAGTGGCAGCACGTCCACGCTCAGGCCCCGCCCTGCGAGCTCGCGGGCGACGGCGAGCGCGTCGCCGCGCGTCTGCCGTCCATCGCTGGCCAGCACGACTCGCCGGGCGTAGTCGGTCGGCAGCACGCCGGCGCCCAGACGCAGCCCCGCCGCTAGATCGCTCGCCTGGTCGCCGAGGGTCGTTCCGAGGCGGGTGAAGACTGGCCGATCGGTGGGTGATTCCTCCACGCGCGCGCCGTCGGCGCTGGCGACAATGCTGAGTTGATCGCCTTGCGGCAGCGCGCGCTCCGCGTTCAGCGCCGCGTCTTCGAGCTGATCGCGCACGCTGGTCATGCTGGCCGAGGTGTCGAGCACCAGGGCGGTCGCCTGGTGCACAAGTGGCCGCACGATGGTCGCCTGCGCGAGCGCCAGCACGACCAGCGTGCACCACGCGAGTCGTATTGCCAGTCGCCGTGCCTCCCCTCTCCCTCTGGGAGAGGGGGTGAGGGCGGGGCGCCACCACGGCCAGCGCAGCGCCACCAACACCGCCGCGACGATCGGCAGCGCCAGCAGCCACAGCGGGGCCGCGAGCTCAACGCCCGCGGGCATCGACTCCCCACTCCAGCAGCGACAGCAGTAGCAAGGCAGCCAGGAGCCACAGCCATAGGCCGCCGCGGACACTGCGCAGCACGCCGCGCACGTTTCCGTCGTCCTGGAGGTCGGCGGTGAGCGCCGTTGGTTCGCGCGGCGAGATATCGGCTTCCGTGGGCGCGTACGCGTCGGCGACGACGTATCCGCTGGCTTCCTGGTCCTGGAGCACGCGGTACACGCCCGGCGTCGTGGGTCGGAACGGCCGCGCTGGCCATGGCGGCGCCAGGTCCTGCCCCGCATTCGGCTCGAGCATCGATTCCGCCCGCAGCGACTGCGCCAGCGGTCCGCCCGACACCGCAAGGGAGCTCCCAGGAGCTACAGATTGGCCCACTGTGTCTCGACTGGGCACCAGCCAGTCGAGCAGGTTGGCCATCAGCACGGGGAAGGCCGGCCGGAGTGGCAGGTCCGAATCGCTGAGGTCGAAGCTGAGCAACGCTTCGCGCCGCAGCCGGGCTGGTCGATCCCCGCTGGCGTCCGTGCGCACCGTCCGAACCGAAAGGAGCGGTCCACCGTCGGAGTCGACCACCGTTTCCCAACCGCTGTTCGCACTGTCGTCGGCAAGTCGCCGAGCGCGGCCGATGCGCACTTCAGACCAGTCGACTCCGCGCAAGAGCACGTGGTCCGTGCGCGGCGCGATGACTCGCGGCTGGAACGCCTCGCCGCTTGCGCCGCCGACATATAGCGCGCTGCCCGGGCCGGTCGCGAGGCCATCGAGGGGCTGTCGATCGAAGATGACGAGCGCGTAGGCCGCGTCGCCCTGCCCGATCAGTGCCGGCCAGTCAGCGGGCGTGACTTTTTCCGCGCGCAGCGCGCCATTGACCGCGACCACCCGCTCCAGGAAGGTGTTGCCCGCGGACACCAGCAGCGCTCGCGCGGTGCCTGAATCACCAGTGCCAGCAATGGTCCAGGCGCGGTCATCGGTCGACAGCGCATTCGCCGAAGCGGGGCTGACGTCGCTCAGGCGAGCTTCGAACCAACGCGGTCCGCGCTCGATGCCCGACCACGTCACGTAGGCGCGATCGCGCGGCTCCGCGTGCCACTCGCTGCTGGTCAGCACGCGATCGCCCTCGGCCAGGAGCTGCACGCTGCCGCTCGCCGGCGCATCGCCCGTGTTCTGCATGCCTACCTGCAGCGAGTACGAGGTGCCCGTGGCGCGAATGGCCAGACCGCTCAACGCCACGTTGCCGGCGCTCGCGCTGCCAATCTGAAGGAATCTCGCGCGTGTGCCCGGCGGCGCGGCCGTTCCTTGCGGTAACGCGGGAAAATCACCGTCGCCGACCAGGACCCACTCGCTCTCTTCGCCACGCACGATGCCCGACGCCAGGGCGACCGCCGCGGCAGAGTCGATGCCGCCCAACGATGGCTGTTCGTCACGTAGGACAGCTTCGATTTGGGATGCCTCGCGCAGGCCGACCGCGAGGACTCGCGGCTCTTCGTCGAGGCGGATCACGCTCACGGTTTGATCGACCCGTAGCCCGCGTGCCACATCGACCACGGCTGCGCGGGCCGCGTCCCAGCGCGATGGCTGCACGTCGCGGGCATGCATCGAGCCGGACGCGTCCAACAGCACGATGACCTGCCGTTCACTGACTTCGCTCGGCACGAACGGCTGCGCCACCGCCAGCGCCAGGAGCGCGGCAACGAGAAGCTGGAGCCACAGCAGCGGGTGATTGCGCAAGCGCTGCCACGGCCGTGCCGCTTGTCGCTCTGCGAGAGACGCGGGCCACAGAAGCACGCTCGGAATGCGCACCCGCGGCCGCCGCGGCTTTAGCAGCCACAACAACACGACCACGGGTATGGCGCCGAGCAGCCACAGGCCGCCTGGTGCGTCCAGGCTCATCGCAGGATCCCCGCCCGCGTCAGTCGCTTGAGCAGTACCTCGGCGATGGCATCGCTCGAATTGAGCGCCACGTGCCGCAGGCCGAACTGGCGGCACGCGGTGGCCACCTCGGCCAGCAGTCGGTCGAGATTGGCGCGGTAGGTTCGCAGCTCTGAGGGCCCGAAACGCGTCGGCCGCAGCTCGCCTGTTTCGCTGTCCTGAAGCTCCGCCTCGTCGCCGAGGGCCGGCTCCCACTCGTCGGCCGCGAGGACCTGCAAGATGACGCCACCCGGCCCGCGCGCGCCAAGCGCGTGCACCGCTTCGGCCCAGTTGGCGTCGAGCAAATCGCTCACCAGAAAGATCGGACCGTCGCCGCGCAGCTGGCGGAGCGCAGCGTGCACGGCCTTGTCGAGTTGCAGTGGCCCGCTCTCGCGCACGTCGCGCAGCGTGCGAAAGAGCCGTGCGGCGCCCGGTCGACTGGTTGGCGGCTCCAGGCGTTGCGCGTTGTCACCGCGAAGTACGTAGAGCTGCACGCGTTCGAGTCGGCCGAGCGCGATCCAGACCAGCGCCGCCGCGAGCCGTCGGGCGAAAAAGCCCTTGTGCGCCTCGCCAGTGCCCCAATCGAGCGACGCGCTCGCGTCGAGGAGCACGCCGATCGTGCGCGCCCGCTCCTCCTGGTACTGCTTCAGGTAGAGGCGATCGAGGCGACTGAAGGCTCGCCAGTCGACGAGCTTCGGGTCATCGCCAGGGGTGTACGGGCGGTAGTCGGCGAATTCGAGCGCGCGGCCCAGCACACGCGAGGTGACCGGACCTGCCAGGTGGCCGCGCGGCGGTCGCGCGGCGGCGATGCTGAGGCGATCGAGCGCAGCCTGCAGCGCGGGGCTCCAGCCCGGGAACGCTGGACCGCTGTCCGCCACGCGTTCGGCCTATCGCCCGGGCGAGCGCGCGAGCACGTTACCTGACAACCAACCCCGACCCGCCTCGGCTTGCTGCGCGGCGCGCACGTGGCTGACGATGCTGGCCACGATGTCGTCGGCGCGCACTTCGGTGGCGGCTGCCTCGTAGCTCAAGATGAGCCGATGGCGGAGCGCCGGCGCCGCGACCGCGTCCAGGTCCTCGAACGCGACGTTCCATCGCCCCGCCCGTACGGCCGTGACCTTCGCCGTCAGCAGCAGCGCCTGCAGTCCGCGCGGGCTCGATCCGAAGCGTACCAGCTGCTTGACCTCGGGCACGGCCGAGCGGTCGGGATGGGTGGCGCTGACCAGCGCGACCGCGTAGTCGAGCACGTGCGGCGCGACGACCACCTGGCGAACCAGCGCCGAGGCGGCGCGCAGCTCGCGCGGCTTGAGCACCTGTCGCGCGGTCGGCTGCGTGGCGCCGGTCGTCTGCGCGCCGATCTGCGCCAGCACGTCGCGCGGCGGGAATGGCACCAGGATCTTTAAAAGGAAGCGGTCCAGTTGCGCTTCGGGGAGTGGGTACGTCCCTTCCATCTCGAGCGGGTTCTGCGTCGCCAGCACGAAGAACGGCTCGGGCAGCGTGTGCGTGCGACCGCCCGCGGTGACCGTGTGCTCCTGCATCGCTTCCAGCAGCGCGCTCTGGGTGCGCGGCGTGGCGCGATTGATCTCGTCTGCCAGCAGCAGATTGGTGAAGATCGGACCCGCCGAGAAGCGCAGCCCACCCGACTCGCGATCGAACACCTCGGCGCCGGTGATGTCGGCGGGCATGAGATCGGGTGTGAACTGCACTCGCCCGAAGCCCAGACCGCTCACCTGACCGAGTGTGCGCACCAGCAAAGTCTTGCCCAGTCCTGGGACACCTTCGAGCAGCACGTGCCCGCCCGCGACCAGCGCCAGCAGCACCTGCTGGATGACCTGCTGCTGCCCGACGATGATCTCGCCCAGCGCACCTTCGACAAGCTCAATGAGCTCGCGGACGCGCTGCGCCTCCAAAGCCGATGCGCCGCTCCCCTCGCCCTCTGGGAGAGGGGCTGGGGGTGAGGGCTGGCTCACGGCTGAAGCGCTGCTCCCCTCACCCTCTGGGAGAGCGCCCACGGCCGAAGCGTTGCTCCCCTCGCCCTCTGGGAGAGCGCCCACGGCCGAAGCGTTGCTCCCCTCGCCCTCTGGGAGAGGGGTTGGGGGTGAGGGCTGGTTCGGCGATGAGGGCTGGTTCGGCGATGAGGGCTGGTTCGGCGATGAGGGCTGGCCCTGCGGCGAAGGCTGGCTCACGGCTGCCCTTCGCTCGGCGGTGCGATCGCACCAAAATACCGCTCGACCATCGTCTGCACATTCGGCGGCAGCGGCTGCCGTGCCGCCGACTGCCGCGCCGCCTCGGCGTACTCGGCATAGACCTGGTCGTACGGCCGCACGGCGCCGACGCTCAAAGGTCCTTGCGGCAGCTCGACCGAAGCGCCGCCGGCCCCCGTTGGATCCCCAGGCGCCTGCACCGCGGGGCCGCCTTCGCCTCCCAGATGGCTCGGCGCATACACCGGATCGTAGGTATTGGTGGCCGGCCCGCTGCCCGTCGAAGCCAGCTGCGGCTGGCTGTTGGTCGCCGAAGCGTCGGTTGTCGAGGGTCGCCCCTGAGCAGGCTGGTTGCCGTAGCCGGCGCCGCCGCCCGCCCCGCTGCCCTGTGGTCCCGTACCGCCTCCGCCGTTTGCGCCCTGGCCCACCACCGCCGCCACGGCGACCGGCGTCCCCGCTCCTCGAACCAGTACGTATGCCGTCGGAGTGCCGGTGGCTCGCACCAGCCGCGCTCCCTCGGGCAACGTCGCGGCTTGCAGCCGGCTCAGATCGGCCGAGGTCGCTTCGAGCTGGTCCAGCGCCTGCGCGCTCGACAGGTCGCCTTCGAGCAGCTGCTGCAGCTGGGCGCTCGTCGGCGCGTCGAGGCCGCGGCCGCTGGCCAACTGCGATGCCGCTCGGCGCAGCGCCGACGCCAGCTCCGGGCGACTCCCCGCTGCACTGTTCGCCGCTGCCTGCAGCGTCGCCTGCAGGCGCTGGCGGTCTGCGTCGGACACCGCGCCCGGCTGACGGAGCTGGGCGTCGAGGTCGCTGAGCGCCTGCTGCGCGGCTCGTGCGTCGCGTTCGGACAGCGCTTGCGCCAGTGGCTGCAGTCGTGCGTCATCCTGCAATCCCAGCGCGGCGGCGTCGATGGCTCGGCGGGCCGCGTAGTCGCTCTCTGAGGGCAGATTGGTCAGCCGCTGCTGCGTGCGCTCGATCGCCCGCGCAGCATCGCTGGTGTTCTGGGTCTGAGCCAGTGCTTCGCGCAGCGCGCGCACCTCGTCGAGCTCGCGCTCGCGCAGCTGCGTGCCTCGGGTACTGTCCGCGGGCGGCTGGAGCTCGATCGCCGCGACCCCTCGCCGCAGCGCCTCGAGCTTTTGGGCTTCGTCGATCGAGCTGCCGCGGCTCGGCAAGGGGACGAGTGTCAGCAACCCGAACACCAGCACCCCAGCGACGACCGGCAGCCACGCTCTGCGGTCTCGCCCTATCCGATAGCGTCGGGCATCGAGCCCGTCCAGCGCGGTGCGAGCATCCGCTACCAGCAGCTCGTGGACCGCTATCGGCTCGCGCGTGTGCTGCGCATGGATTGCGCTGCTCACTCGCTCGGCAAGCCCCAGACGATCCGCATCCAGCGCGATCCGCCAGTCGTTCGGCCAGGCCCGCGAGCGTGCTGCCGCGGCGATCGCCGTCGCCAATGCGCACCACGCCAGCGCAACCAGTGGCCACTGTTCGAGCCCCAGCGCGCGGCCAGCGATCGCGACCAGCGCGGCGCCGATCAGCGCCAGCGTCAGCGCGTCGCGCAGCGTGTCGATTAGCCAGCGCAGTCGCACTCGGCCGGCCAGCTCCACGAATGACGCGTGTCGGGTCAGCGCATCAGCTTGCACGCGGCGTCCTCGCCCGTCGCCCGACGCCGCGCAGCGAGGCTGCCGCGATCAGCAGCGACAGGATCGCGAACCCAATGCT
>WNGF01002177.1_pt1 | contig 69856 bp, 64 predicted proteins | sample 5400641 | NCBI WGS metagenome assembly WNGF01 (sample SAMN13153371, study PRJNA577476) | soil metagenome | isolation source: 80 cm soil or saprolite under grassland replicate 2 | place: USA:California | collected 2016-06-15
ACCGACCTCATCGCCGAGGCCATGCTCATCACCAACTGGGAGGCGGTCCCGGCCGAGGTGGCCGCCCTGATCCACCCGCACCCGACACTGTCCGAGGCCATCGGCGAGGCCCACCTCGCGCTGGCCGGCAAGCCCTTACATACCGCCTGAGGGGGCGCCCATGGCGACCGAAGTATCCGAGAAGCAGGCCGAAGCGGACTGGCGGGTCGGGCTGTCCGACGACCGGCTGAAGGACGTCCTGTACAAGCTCAAGCTGTGCCGGTACTTCGACGAGCGGATCGAGGCGCTGTACCGGCAGGGGCGGCTGCCCGGGGCGATCTACTCGGGCCGCGGCCAGGAGGGGACGCACGTCGGGGTGGCCTACACCCTCCGCCAGGACGACTCCCTGTTCCCCACCCACCGGGACCTGTCGGCGCAGCTCACGAAGGGCCTGGACCTGAACCGCGTGATGGCGCAGTTCTGGGGCCGGATCGATGGGTTCACTCGGGGCCGCGACGGCAACAGCCACGTGGGGGACTGGTTCGGCAACCGGACGTGGACCCCTGTCTCCCACCTGCCGCTCGCCTACCCGATCGCGTGCGGCGCGGCGCTCGCCTACAAGCGGCGCGGGGAACAGCGGGTGGCCATGGCCATCTGCGGGGAAGGGGCCACGTCGAACGGCCGGTGGCACGAGGCGCTGAACGTCTCGGCCGTCCACCGGCTCCCCGTGGTGTGGGTGGTGAACAACAACCAGTGGGCCTACTCGACGCCGAACCGGCTCGAGTTCGCCGTCCCCTCGGTGGCCGAGCGGGCGGCGGCGTACGGGTTCCCGGGGATCCGGGTTGACGGGGCCGACGTGCTCGACGTGTACCGTGTGGCGCTGCAGGCCGTGGACAGGGCGCGGGCCGGAGAGGGACCGACCCTGATCGAATCGGTGTCGCTTCGGTGGCGCGGCCACGCCGGGCACGATCCTGCGAAGTACGTCCCCAAGGAGATGCTCGAGGACTACATGCAGCACAAGGATCCCGTGAAGCGGTTCGAGGAGCTCCTCCTGACTCACCAGGTCGTGGACGCAGAGGTGGTCAAGGGGATCCAGGAGCGCATCGAACGCGAGTTCGACGATGGGTACGAGTTCGCGCAGGCGTCTCCGTTCCCCGTGCCCTCGGACGTGATCAGGGGCCTGTGGGTGGAGGACGGGTACTGGCAGGGCGAACCCTCCCGCGAGGGGGGAACTGGCTGATGGCCACGGCACAGGTGGAATCGGGAGCGGCCGGGCACGGGGCCGAGCCCCGCGGGAAGCGAACCGAGGCCGGAGAGGCAACCTATCTCATCGCCATCGCCGAGGCCCTGTGGGAGGAGATGGAGCGCGACGAGCGCGTGTATCTCCTTGGGGAGGACATCGGCGCCTATGGCGGCGCGTTCAAGGTGACCGAGGGTTTCATCGATCGGTTCGGCCCCGAGCGCGTGATGGACACCCCGATCGCCGAGGAGACCATCGTCGGGATGGCCATCGGTTCGGCCATGGAGGGCTTCCGACCCGTCGCCGAATTCCAGTACGCCGACTTCATGACCTCCGGCTTCGACGAGATCGTCACTGCGGCCGCCCGGTACCACTATCGCTCCGGCGTCCCGCTGCCGATGGTGCTTCGCGGGCCGTCGGGCGGCGGCGTTCGTGCGAGCTCTTTCCACTCCACCAACCCCGAGCCGTGGTTCGCTCACGCGCCGGGCCTGAAGGTGCTCTGCCCGGCCTTCCCCTCCGACGCCAAGGGATTGCTGAAATCCGCCGTGCGTGACGACAACCCGTGCGTGTTCTTCGAGCACAAGTGGATCTACCGTCGGATCAGGGAGGTCGTCCCGGAGGACCCGGACTTCCTGGTCCCCATCGGGCAGGCGAAGATACAACGCGAGGGTACCGACGTGTCGATCGTGACGTACGGGATGATGGTGCATCAGGCGCTCGAGGTGGCCGAGAACCTCTCCCAGAAGGGCGTCTCCGTTGAGGTGGTGGACCTTCGCACGGTCCACCCGCTCGACACGGAGACCGTGCTGACGTCGGTGGAGAAGACAAGCCGGGCGCTGGTCCTGTACGAGAGCCACCGGTTCCTGGGGGTCGGCGCCGAAGTGGCCGCGGTGATCGCGGAGGAGGGCTTCCAGCACCTCGACGCGCCGGTGATGCGCCTCGCCCCGCCGAACGTGCCGGTCCCGTTCTCGCCGCCTCTCGAGGACGCCTATCTGCCGCAGGTAGCCGACATCGAGGCCGCGGTGGAGAAGCTGTCCGCGTGGTAACGATCTACCGGGAGGGCTCATGACCACCGTGACCATGCCGCAGCTCGGCGAGACCGTTGTCGAGGGGACCATCACCAAGTGGCTGAAGCAGGAGGGCGACCACGTCGACCAGGACGAGCCGCTCTTCGAGATCTCCACGGACAAGGTGGACACCGAGGTCCCGTCCCCCGCCGCCGGGACGCTGACGAAGATCTTGGTGCCCGAGGGGCAGACCGTGTCAGTGAAGACCCCCATCGCCGAGATCAACGGCGCTGGGACCGCTACGGGAGAAGCCGCGGGGGCCGGTGCTCCGCCGGTCTCTGCCCGGGAACCGGCCCAACCGGAATCCGCCACCGAACCCGAAGCCGCTCCACAGGGTGGGGCAGGGCCCGGCTCGACCCAGGCTCCCGCCGTCCAGCCCAGTCCTCAGCCCGCCGAGCCAGCCCAGCCCGCCGCGGCCGCTCCCGCTGCTCCCGCCGCTGCTTCGGCCGCGCCGATAGATCGGGGGGGGAGGAGCCAGATCATCTCGCCACTCGTCCGCCGTCTGGCCGAGGAGAACGGCGTCGAGCTCTCGCAGGTGATCGGAACCGGGACCGGCGGCCGGATCACGAAGAACGACGTCCTGGCCTTCGCGGTGTCGCGCGAGACGGCGGGGCCCGAAGAGCGGCCCTCTGCTGCATCGGCCGCGCCGGCGGCGGTTCCCGTCACGACCCCACCCGCGCCCACTCCGGCAGCGGTCCCCGAGCCTCAGCTCGCTCCCTCTCCCGCCGTAGCCCTTGGCGGGGAGGAAGTCGTGCCCATGACCGTCGTTCGAAAGGCCATCGCCGAGCACATGACGCGGAGCCTCCAGGTCTCGGCCAGGGCTTGGAACATGGTCGAGGTCGACATGGAGAAGATCGCCCGCATCCGTTCCGCGGCCAAGGAGGCGTTCACCGCGCGAGAGGGATTCAACCTGACCTACATGCCGTTCCTGGCCCGGGCGGTGGTCGACGCACTGCTCGCGAATCCCCTGGTGAACAGCGAGCTCCGGGGCGAGGAGATCGTGGTCAAGCACTACGTCAACCTGGGGATCGCCGTGTCGTACGACCAGGGTCTGATCGTTCCCGTGGTGAAGGGGGCCGACGGAATGAACCTCATCGGCTTGGCCCGGGCCATCAACGACCTCGCGACGCGAGCCCGTGCCCATCAGCTGAAGCCCGACGAGGTCCACGAGGGGACGTTCACCATCACGAACCCAGGCCCGTTCGGCTCCATCCTCTCGGTCCCGATCATCAATCAACCGCAGACCGGTATCCTCGCGTTCGACGCCGTGGTGAAGCGGCCGGTGGTCATCGACGACGCCATCGCCGTCCGGCACATGGTGTACCTCTCGATGTCGTGGGATCACCGGGTGATCGACGGTGCGCTGGCCTCCCAGTTCTTGGCCAGGATCAAGGAGAACATGGAGACCTGGGACTGGACCGAGGACCTGGGGCTGTAGCCATGCCCCGATCGGGATGGCTCGTCCGGCCGCCGGGGCCCGTCCCTTACGCCGCCGCGAACGAGGCGATGCACGATCTGGCGCGTCGGCGCCTCGCGGGCGAGATCCCGGACACGCTGATCCTCTTGGAGCACCCGCCCGTCTATACGGCAGGACGACGTTGGAAGCCGGAGCACATCGTGTGGACCGAGGATCGAATCCGTGCCGCCGGGGCGGAGCTGCACTTCATCGACCGGGGCGGGAGCCTTACGTTCCACGGCCCAGGCCAGCTCGTGGGCTATCCGATCGTGGACATCGGCACGAAGCCCGACGCCATCGGGTACGTCCGGAACCTTGAAGAGGTCGTGATCCGAGCCGCCGCCGACGTGGGTGTCGAGCTGCACCGGAACGAGGTCCAAACGGGCGTGTGGTCGGGTGAGCGGAAGGCGTGCGCGATCGGCGTTCGCCTGATGCGCGCCCGAGTCACCCTGCACGGGTTCGCCCTGAACTGCACCACGGACGTGTCGTGGTACGACGCCATCGTGCCGTGCGGGTTGGCGAACGAGGGCGTCGCCTCGCTCTCGCAGCTCGCGGGGCGGGAGATCACGGTGGCGGACATGACGGTGCCCATCCTTCGCCACTTCGAGCGGATCTTCGGCCTCGAGCTCGAGTCGCGGGCGGAGGAGGCCGATTCGTTCGCGCAGCCGGCGTTTCAGGCGTCGGCCACGATCGCGTAGCGGGGGACGCGCACCAGCCGTCCCAAGATCGGCGGCGACCCGGCCCGCTGCGCCCACTCCACGTCGCGCAGCCGGTACAGCCGAACGGCGCGCCACCCCGCCTCGACCGCGGCCTCGATGATCGGCCTCGGCGAGTCCAGCCGGGCGAGCGGCAACGACGACAGGATCTCCGGGTCGTAGGGCGCATGATGGTCCGGCGGCATCCCGTACATGCGGCGGACGACGTCGATGGCCGCCTCCCTGGCCCGTCCGATCGGGCCCGTGGCGCCCCACGCCCCTTCGAACAGGATGACGCGGCCCTCGGGCGCAACCTCGTGCCAGGCCCGGAGCGAGCCCACGGGGTCCGGCGCGGTCCACAACACGTGCCGCTCGATCACGGCGTCGAAGGGACCGGTGGGCGGCGCCTCGGCCGGCCCCACCACGAACTCGATCTCCAAGTGCTGGGCTTCCGCTTTCGCTCGGGCACGGTCCAGCATCCCCGGCGAGAGGTCGACCGCCGTGACCCGATGCCCCAGCTCGGCCACGAGAACGCTCAACGCGCCGGTGCCGGCCCCCACGTCGAGGACGTGTCCCGGTGTATCCGGCAGGAACCGCTGGAGCGCGGCCCGCCACGCTGCCGCCTCCACCGGATCGGTCATGGCGTGCGAGGCCGAGCGGTCGTAGGTGCCCGCGTCCCGGTCCCACCACTCGCGGATGCGGTCGTGGACCTCGGCCATGCGCTCCTCCCTAGAACAGGGCGTTCGCAAGCCTGCGGCGGTAGTCCACCACGAGCGGGTCGTCCTCGCCGAGCACCGCGAAGACGTCGAGCATCGCCTCGCGGGCCTCCGGATCGTCGATGAGCGCCCCCAGCATCCCATCGAGCGCTTCTCGCCACCTGCCGTGCGCCGCCAAGCGCTTCGCCGAGGCAAGCGTGCCGGGGCCCTCCATCGCCGCCCACTGGGCAACGCGAACCCCGGCGAGCAACCGCTCGGCCTCCGGATCGGGAAGGAGCGGAGTGAGCAGCTCCTTCGCCGCCTCGGCCTCCCCTCGCTCGAAGAGGATCCGGCCCAGCCCCAGCCGAGCTCCCCGGTTGTCGGGATCGGACGTGAGGATCTCCCGGTACCGTCGCTCGGCGTCGGCGACGTCGCCCGACCGCTCCTCGTCGTACGCCTCCTGCGCCGCGACGTCGGCCTCCGACGGGAGCAACCGCTCGACGAACTCCTTCACCATTGGCTCGGGGATGGCGCCGATGAACCCGTCCACCGGCTTTCCGTCCCGGAACGCGATCACGGTCGGGATGCTCTGCACCCCGAACTGTCCCGCGGTGTAGGGATTCGCGTCCACGTCGATCTTGGCCAGCAGGACCTTGCCCCCGGCCTGTTCGGCCACCCGTTCCAGGATGGGGCTCAGGGTCCGGCAGGGCCCGCACCACGACGCCCACAGGTCGACCACGACCGGGCGGCGTTTGGATTCCTCGATCACCTTGTCCACGAAGTCGGCGTCGGTCACGTCCATAACGACCGGCTGCCGCTCCATCACCTGTTCTGCCATCTGTTCCATCTCCATGTCTCCCAGCTAGGTTACCCTCGCTCGCTTGAACAGCCGGGCGTTGATCGCCACCACTATGCTCGACCCCGACATCGACGGGGCGGCGATCTCGGCTGGAGGGCAAACCCCGGCCGAGCATCGGTCCCCGGGCCAGGACCTGCCATCGGCCATACCCCGAGGGGGTATGGCCGATGCTAGACTCGAATGCCGAGGAGCGTGATCGTGGCGACCCGGTTGAGCGACACCTCGCACGAGGCCCTGGGCCTCGTCCCCGACGACCTCCTCGCCATGTATCACACCATGCTGACGGCGCGCCTGGTGGACGACCTGGGCCCTCGAGCGAGGACGAGACGTGTGGTTGCCCTATTACCGCGACCTCGGCGTGGTGCTCGTGGCCGGCATGACCCCGTATGAAGTCTTCCTCGGACTGTTCGCCAAGGCGGACGACCCGACCTCGGGCGGCAGGCAGATGCCCGCCCACTGGAGCTCCCGGCGACTGGGGATCATCTCGGGCTCGTCGCCCATCGGGACCCAGATCCCTCACGCCTCGGGGATCGCCTACGCGGTCAAGTACCGGGGGGAGGATGCGGTGGTGGCGTCGTGGTTCGGTGAAGGCGCCACCAGTGAGGGCGACTGGCACGAGGGGTTGAACTTCGCCGGCATCCACCGACTCCCCGTCATCTTCATCTGCGAGAACAACCGGTATGCCATCTCGGTCGAGCAGTCCAAGCAGATGGCCGTGGCCAACGTCGCCGACAGGGCCGTCGCCTACGGGTTCCCCGGCGTGGTGGTTGACGGCAACGACGTGCTGGCCTGCTTCGCGGCGATGAAGCAGGCCGTGGCCCGGGCCAGGTCTGGCCGGGGCCCCACCCTGATCGAGTGCAAGACCTATCGGTTCCAGCCCCACACCTCCGACGACGACGACCGGACCTATCGCAGCCGGGAAGAGGTCGAGAAAGCCCGCCTCCATGATCCGGTGTCCCGATTCGCCACCTACCTCACAGAGCGGGGCCTGGCTCGGGACGAGGAGATCGCGTCGATGGCGCAAGAGGTCAAGGCCGAGCTCGACGTCTCGATCGACAAGGCGTGGAACGCCGCCGATCCCGACCCGGCCACGCTGACCCGGCACGTCTTCCGCGAAGAGTCGTGAGATGACCGAGAAGAACGTCGTCACGGCGATCCACGACGCCCTTCACGACGCAATGGCCGCCGACGAGCGCCTCGTCGTCCTGGGGGAGGACGTCGGCGCGCGAGGCGGCGTGTTTCGGGTGACCCAGGGGTTCCTGGATGAGTTCGGCGAGCGGCGCGTCATCGACACGCCGCTCGCCGAATCCCTGATCGTGGGGTTGGCCATCGGCATGGCCCTGCACGGCTTGGTCCCCGTCGCCGAGATCGAGTTCGCCGACTTCATCCACCCGGCGTTCGACCAACTCGTCTCGGAGGCCGCTCGGATGCGGTATCGGACGAACGGAGACTTCGAGCTCCCCATGGTGGTGCGGTGTCCGTGGGGTGGAGGGATCCACGGAGCGCTCTATCACTCGCAATCGATCGAGGCCTTCTACGGGCACATCCCCGGCCTGAAGGTGGTGGTGCCGGCGACCCCGTACGACGCCGTGGGGATGCTGCGCTCCGCCATCGCGGACCCTGACCCCGTGCTGTTCCTGGAGCACAAGAAGACCTACCGGCTGATCAAGGGCGACGTGCCGGACGAGCCGTTCACGGTGCCCATCGGTCGGGCCGACGTGAAGCGAGAGGGCTCCGACATCTCGGTGATCGCCTACGGGCTGATGCTCCATCTGTGCCTTGAGGCCGCGCAGCGATTGGAGCAGGAAGCGGGCCTGTCCGCGGAGGTCGTGGACGTTCGGACCATCGCTCCGCTCGACAAGGAGACCATCCTGGCGTCGGTCCGCAAGACCGGGAAGGCCATGGTGGTCTACGAGGACAACCGGACCTACGGTGCAGGCGCCGAGATCGCCGCCACCATCGCAGAGGAGGCCCTGTTCGACCTGGACGGGCCCCTCGTCAGGCTCGGGGGTCCGGACGCCCCGGCCATGGGCTTTGCCGCGGCCCTCGAGCACGCCTTCATGCCGGACACGGACCGGATCTACGAGCGGATGCTGGAGCTGGCCCGGTTCTGAGGTCCGCTTAGGCACGCCCTCGGGCCCGCCGATAGGACGGGAAACGACCTTCCCACCCATGGACGAAGGAACGAGGCCGCGCCGCCACCGCTCGATGGCCCTGCGGGATCTGCTGTTGATCTCGATGGCGGGCCTCGTCGTGTTCTGGATCGGCACGGCGACGGGCGCCTTCCAGCGGATCCGCGAATGGATGTCGTCACGCTATCCGGGGCAGGACCACGGCATCGTGGCGGCCATCGGGCTCGTGGCCTTGGTGTTCCTCGTGTTCTCCATCCTGCGGTGGCGCGACGTCCGCAGGCAGATCCGAGCCCGCAACACCGCCGAGCATCGCTACCGGACCCTGGTCGAGGGGATGCCGGTCGTGACCTACGTGGCGGGGGCCCCGCACGAGGCGACGGCCGCGCTCCGGTACGTCGCACCGGGCATCCGCGAGCTCCTCGGCTACTCGCAAGACGAGTGGATCGCCGACCCGGACATCTGGAAGAACCGACTGCACCCCGACGATCGGGACGCCGTCGCGGCCGAAGCTGACCGGGCGCACGATTCGGTCGCTCCGTTCAGCATGGAGTATCGGATGATGGCCAAGGATGGCCGGATCGTGTGGGTTCGCGACCAGGCCGTGGTGGTGGAGCAAAGCCGTAAGGGCCTGTGGAACGTCTGGCAGGGCGTCCTCATGGACATCACCGAGCGCAAGCAGGCCGAGGAACGCTTCCTCGTGGCCGAGACGCGGTACCGGTCCCTGGTCGAAACCATCCCGGCGGTCACGTACGTCGACCTCGCGGACGAAGTGTCCACCACCGTGTACGTCAGTCCTCAGATCGAGACCATGCTCGGCTACACCCCCAAGCACTGGCGCGAGGACACCACCCTGTGGATGCGAGCCGTGCACCCCGACGACCTGAACCGCGTGGTCGAGGCCTCCGTTCGACACAACCAGACCGGCGAGCCCTACGACGAGGAGTACCGGATCCGGACCGCGGACGACCGCTGGCTGTGGGTCCGCGACCAGGCCACCATCGTGCGCAGCGATGACGGGCGCACGCTGGTCTCCCAGGGCGTCATGTTCGATGTCACCGAGCGAAAGCTGGCGGAGGAGGCCCTCCGCGAGAGCGAACGACACGAGCGCGAGGCCGCCGAACACATGCGAAACCTGGACGAGATGAAGAACACGTTCCTCGAGGCTGTCTCCCACGAGCTGCGCAGCCCCCTGACCTCCATCCTGGGGGTCGCGGTGACCCTGGAGCACCACGACTTCCCCGAGACCGAGCGGCGCGACCTCCTCGATCGTCTGGCGGCGAACGCCCGCAAGCTCGACCGTCTCCTGCGAGACCTGCTGGACATCGACCGACTGAGCCGGGGGATCATGACGCCGCAGTACCACGCCATCGACCTGGGGGCGCTCGTGCGGCGCACGGTGGAGAACTTCGACGTGCCGGCCACCCGGACCGTCCGACTGGACGAGACGTCTGTCATGGTGCAGGCCGACGCGCCGAAGGTCGAGCGGATCGTGGAGAACCTCCTATCGAACGCGATCCGGCACACGCCTCCCGATGTGAGCGTCTGGGTCCAGGTGCGAAACGAGGACGGCGGCGTGCTCGTGATGGTGGAGGACGACGGAGCCGGAGTCCCGCGGCACCTCCAAAAGGCCATCTTCGAGCCGTTCCGCCAAGGACCGACGGCTTCGCCCCACTCTCCCGGCACCGGCATCGGCCTCTCGCTCGTGGCGATGTTCGCCGAGCTGCACGGCGGGAAGGCCTGGGTGGAGGAGCGTGAGGGCGGCGGCGCCTCGTTCCGCGTGTTCCTGCCCTCGGTGCAGCCATACAGCGACAGCAAGCTCGAGGAGGCCGAATCGCCCCCACCCCTCGATGCGGCGAGCGCGGGCTAGACTGGCCTGGTGGCCGGTCGCGATCACAATCCGCACCAGCGGCGCCTCTACCTCCCGCTCGTCGCACGATCTTCCGATCCTCAGGAGGCCGCGGCGGCGACCCTGGATGACACCCACGTGGCCCGATCCGTTGGGTGCGCCCAGACGGCAATGCCCTTGCCCCGCCGCCCCGAGTGGCTGAAGGTCAAGGCGCGGACCGGCCCCAACTACCTTGACCTGAAGCGCATCATGCGCGACCTGTCGCTGCACACCGTGTGCGAGGAAGCCGGGTGCCCGAACATCTTCGAGTGCTGGGAGGACCGGGAGGCCACGTTCCTGATCCTTGGAGAACGGTGCACGAGGCGGTGCGGCTTCTGCGATGTGATGACGGCGAAGCCGGACGCTGTGGATGAGGGTGAGCCGGCCCGGATCGGCCAAGCCGTCCTGGCCATGGGTCTCCAATACGTCGTCCTGACCGGGGTGGCCCGCGACGACCTGCCCGACGGAGGCGCCCGAATCTGGGCCTCGTGCGTCCGCGCGGTGCGCGAAGCGGTACCAGGGTGCGGCGTGGAGGTGCTTCCCGCCGACTTCAAAGGAGGCGAGCGCGACATCGCCACCGTGATCGAGTCCGAGCCCGACGTCTTCGCCCACAACCTGGAGACGGTAAGGCGTTTGCACGGCCGGATCCGCCCAGCGTTCGGCTACGAGCGTTCGCTGGATGTGCTCCGGATGGCCAAGCGATCCAGGCCCGGCCAGGTGACGAAGTCGAACCTCATCCTGGGGATGGGCGAGCGGCCCGAGGAGGTGCCGGACGCGCTCCACGACCTGGCCGAGGCGGGCTGCGACATCGTGACCATGGGCCAGTACCTGCAGCCCACGAGGCTCCATCTGCCGGTGGACCGGTGGGTGAGGCCCGAGGAGTTCGCCGCGCACAAACGGACCGGCGAGTCGCTCGGCATCGGCCACGTCGAGGCCGGTCCGCTCGTGCGGAGTTCGTACCACGCGGGGAGCCAGCTCCGCCGGGCACTCGACGCCGCGCACACCGCCTGACAATCGTGGCGTCCCCGTCCCACGAGCGGCGGAGAAGGGGGGAGCCGGCCTGTAAGCCGGATCCTGTTCCGGCCCTCGCGGGCCGGCGGCGGCCATCCCTCTGAGTCCCGCGTGGGCGGGACCCCGGGGGCGCTCCCGTACGACGAACGCCCCTCGTGCGGCCTACCCGGGAGCTCGGGTGGGCCACCCTCGAACGCTCCCTGCTTGGCCTTGCTCCGGGTGGGGCTTGCCGAGCCGAACCGGTCACCCGGCCCGCTGGTGAGCTCTTACCTCACCGTTTCACCCTTACCCCCCTCGCGGGGGGCGGTCTGCTCTCTGTTGCGCTTTCCGCGGGTCGCCCCGCCTGGGGGTTACCCAGCACCCTGCCCTTCGGAGTCCGGACTTTCCTCGAGCTCTCGCCCGCGGCCGCCCGGCCGACTCCCCACGAACGAGTATAGGACGGGCTACCATGCGGGCCGTCCCATGCGACGCCTGGCGTTTTCCGGCTTGGTCCTCCTCGCCGCGACGACCTGTTCGCCCTCGCTGGAAGGCGCCTCCCAGCCCCTCGCCCAGGAGCAGGTCGGAGCGGGACTGGGGCTGGATGTGGCCTCCGCCCGTCGCACCGCACTGGACTTCGTCAACGCCTACGCACACACCACGGAGGACGGCGGTGTCCGGCTGTCCGCCCTAGTGGTCGGGCCGAAGCTGACCGCGTGGGTCCATTGGATGACCGTCCAGAACCAGCAGTTCGACGGAACGATCTCCGGCGTCGCCGACGTGCGCTCGGTCGCATTCGTCGATTCGTTCCTGGTGCAGGACGCCGTCGGCGGGCAGGTGAACCTGGGGGCGTCGGTGACCTTCACGTACGATCCGGTGGACGGTCAGGCGTTCGACCGAACCCGGATCATGGACGGGCCGGTGACCCTCCTGCGGACCGGCACGGCCGAGTGGCGCGTCGTGGATGCCACCCGAGACGGGCAGTCCATGGACGACGGGATACAGCTCTTCAAGGACCTGTCGACGGCCAGTCACGGGGTGAGGGTCTCGCTGCGCTCGCTGTTCATGTTCACGCCGGCATGGCAGTTCAACGTCACCGTGGTGAATGGGACCGGTGGATTGATCCGCTTCGAGCCGAAGGGGCTGGCTCTGCTGGTTCGGCGGCAGGGCGCTCCCCCCCAGCGCGCGCGAGGGGTGTATACGCAGGCATTGGTCGCGCTGCCCAGCGGGTTCGACGCCGAGGGGTTGGTCGGCTTCCCCCAGCAGGAGGAGGCGAAGGGGCGAACCCTTTCCCTCGCCTACCGCCTGGCCGGCGGGCGCCGCGTGACGTTCGCGTTCCCTCTCGGAGATGTCGTCACTCAGGTTCCTCCCACAGGCTCGGAGCCCTCCCCGGCGCCGACCAGCTAGCGCCCTCCCCCGCCAGCCATTCATCGACGCCCCGGTTCGCCATGCGGTCCGCTTCCTTGTTCGCCTCTCGCGGGACGTGCTCGTAGCTGATCGTGGCAAAGGCCCTCGCCATCGCGCGGACCTCCGTGTGCAGGCGTTGGAGGGTGGGATTCTTCACCCGGAACCGCCCGGCCAGCTGCTCGATCAGCAACTTGCTATCCGAGCGGAGCAGCACGTCGGTGGCACCCAGCTCCCGGGCCCGCCTCAGGCCTTCGAGCACCGCCGTGTACTCGGCCACGTTGTTGGTGGCGATGCCGATGCCTCGGGCGATGCGGTCCACCACCCGCCCGCGCGGCGTGGTGATCACTACCCCGATACCGGCCGGACCGGGGTTGCCGCGCGCGGCCCCGTCGCAGGAGACGATCAGGCGAAGACGACGATCCGCCGGCAGTACTCACACCTCTTCACGCCCTCGGTGCGCTTCAGGCGGTCGAGCTCCATCGCGGAGAGCTTCTCGTGGCACGCCTGGCACACCCCGTCGACCAACGCCGCAACGGCCACCCCCCGCTTTTGCCGCCGAAGCTCCTCGTACAGCTCGAGCAGCTCGTCGTCGAACTCGGGCACCAGCTTCTCCCGGACGGCTCGCTTCTCGGCCAGCTCCGCATCGATCCGCCCGAGCTCCTCGACGGCTTCGCCCCCCACCGCCTCGAGCCTGGCCCTGGTCTGCTGAACCACGGTGCTGGCCTCCCCCGCCCGCGACTCGAGGTCGTCTTTGCGGACCATCTGCTCCAAGAGGTCGTCCTCGGACCTGGAGCGGCGGTCCTTGAGCGAGGTGATCTCGTGCTGGAGGGCCTCCATCTCCTTGATGTTGGCGATGCTCCCGTCGTACAGCCGCTTCTCGTCGACCTCGGCTTTGCGGGTCATCGAGTCGATCTCCCGCTCCAGGCGCTGCTGCTCCCGGAGCACCGCATCCACGCCGAGCCGGAGCTCCCCCAGGCGGCCCTCCGCGTCCTCCATCGCGGCCCGGGCATCCGCCATCTCCTTGCCCTCCTCCAGCTGGCGCTTCCGAGCCTCCAATCGGTCGATCGCGCTGTCGAGCTCCTGGAGTTCCAGCAACCGATCCAAGCCACGCATAGAACGAAGCGTAGCCGAGGACCATGCGAGCGAACGCGCCACCTCGGGTTCGGACAGGCTCAGGTCAAGGTGAGCTGCTCGGTCTGGGGAGACACAGGCGCCATCCGACGAGCCTGGTGCGGCGTGGCCCGACCTATCCCGAAGCGTCCGGCCAGGGCCCGCACCCGCTCGGCCACCTCCTCCTGATATGCCGTGGGCGCGTACGCGCCGGCCCCATACAGCTCCCGATATCGAGGGAGGAGCTCGGGATGGCGGTCCCCGAGCCAGCCCATGAACCACTCTCTGGACCCACCCTTCCGCAGGTGCAGCACGATGGGCACGATGTGGGTGGCGCCGGCGTCGGCGATGGCGCGGACCGTGTCGTGGGTGGCCTCGTCGGTGTCGGACAGGAACGGGACGATTGGCGCCATCAACACTCCGCACGGGACTCCCGCGTCGTTGAGGGCCCGGACGGCGTCGAGCCGTCGCAGGGGGCTGGGCGTGCCCGGCTCAAGCAGCCGCCACAGCTCCGCGTCGACCGAACCCACCGAGAAGTTGGTGGCGACGTCGGTGATGGCCGCCGATTGGACCAGCAGGTCCAGGTCGCGAAGGATCAGCGTCCCCTTCGTCAGGATGGAGAATGGATTTGCGAAGTCGCGGAGGCCCTCGATGATCCCCCGCATCAGCCGGTACCGTCCCTCCCCGCGCTGGTAGGTGTCCACGTTGGTCCCCATGGCGATGTGCTCCCCCGACCACTTCGGCTGGGCCAGCTCGTTACGAAGGAGCTGAGGAGCGTTCACCTTCACCACGATCCTGCTGTCGAAGTCGTGGCCGTAGTCCAGGTCGAGGTACGTATGGGTCTTCCGAGCAAAACAATAGGTGCAAGCATGACTGCAGCCCCGATACGGGTTGATCGTGAAGCGGAAGGGCATGCGCGATGCCTCGGGAACGCGGTTGATGATCGACCGCGCGTGGACCTCGTAGAAGGTGATGCCGCGGAACTCCGGCGTGTCGAACGTCCGGACCACGGCGCCCTGCTCGAACAGCGGGGTCGTCAGTCGCTCGTCCGCGGGCTGGACGTCGAGCCTGAGGTTGTCCCATCGCATCGGGACCCCCGAGGATAGATCACTCCCGGGCCAAAGCACAAGTGCGTAATTCCAGAGCTGAAAGCCGCTACCCGACGGCCGCCGCGCCGGGCGAGAGGTCGATCTCCATCCCCTCCCGAGCCAGGGCGACCTCACCGATGTCGGGGTTGAGGTCGCGGACCCGTCGCAGTATGGCCTCGAGCTGCTCGTCGCCGTGCATCGGGTCGTGGTGGAACAGCACGAGGCGCTCCACCCCGGTCAGCCCGGCGAAGGTCGCGACGTGCTCGGTGCTTGAGTGTCCCCACCCCACCCGGGCCGGGTATTCCTCCTCGGTGTATTGGCAGTCGTGAACCAGCACGTCCGCCCGCCGTGCCACCGAGAAACCGGAGATCCACTCGGGCGCCACGGAGCGAAGGTCCGAGCCGAGCGCCGGCTCGTGATCGGTCAGGTAGGCGAGCGAGCGCCCCTGCTCCTGGATCCGATAGCCGACGGTCGGCCCGGCATGGATGATGGGCTGCGACTGGATGGTCGCCGGCCCGATCGCCCACTCCCCCTGCGGCGCATCGTGGAACGTGACGCTGGAGGGCATGTCCACCAAGTGCACAGGGAAGAGCGGCGGGGACAAGACGGTCGCGATCCGTTCGCTGAGTGACTGGACCGGCGAGGTCGGCCCCCAGATGTGCAAGTCGGTGCCCGGGTCCCACAGGGGCGTGAAGAACCCCAGGCCCTCCAGGTGATCGAGGTGAAGGTGCGTGAGCAGGATGTCGATCCGCGCGGGATGGCGCCCGTCGAGCGACAGGCCCAGCCCGCGGATGCCGGTCCCGGCATCCAGGATCACCAGGCTGCCGTCGGACAGCGCGACCTCGATGCACGCGGTGTTGCCGCCGTAGCGGACGGTTTCGGGACCGGGCGTCGCCAGGGAGCCGCGAGACCCCCAGATCCTGGCCCGCACTCAAACCTCCTCGTGCTTCCCCCAGAAGACGGCGACCCCGCCCACGAATTCGTCGGCCCTCGCGTACAGCGGGAACGCGGTGGACTCGACCACGCGCTCGACCCCGTCGACGCTTCGGATGCGGAGGGTCCGATGGGCGGGCATCTGTTTCGTGAGCACGATGCCGAGGGATGAATCGACCATGGCCACCGGCTTGCCTTCCATGTCCCGTGGATCGAACGCCCTGGCCCAGTCACTGAGGATCGCGGGCTCGGCCTCGTTGAACGGGCGCCCCAGGATCGCCCCCGCCGCCTCGTTGTAGAAGATGAGCGCGCCTTGCGCGTCAACGATCAGCATCGGCGTTGCCAGCATGGATGCGAGGTCCCGCGCCAGGATCAACACGATGCTTCGCTGCTGCGTGGCCTCGCTCACCGTCGAAGCCTAGCAACGATAGACTCGCTGCGCCCGTTCATCCTCGAGCGATCCATGCCGAACACCTCCGACTCCAAGATGCGCGTGGCCCGCGCCGTCCTGGCGGCGGGCCTGGCCCTGGCCGCGGTTGCCGGTATCCGGGCGGCGGCGAAGGACTCCGGCACGAGACCGAGCGTCCTTGCCTACCGAGGCCTGGGGACCTGGGTGGACATCTACGACGCGGCGCTGTGGAACGACCCCCCCACCGCGGTCCAGACGATGCGGTCCGACGGGATCCGGACGATCTACCTCCAGACCTCGAACTTCTCCCACGCCGACATCATGTTCCCCCTTCGGTTGGGAGAGTTCATCGACGCGGCCCACGAGGCGGGGATGCGGGTGGTGGCGTGGTACCTTCCCTCGCTCGCGCACGTCAAGGTCGACCTCCGAAAGTCGGTGGCCGCGATCACCTACCGCTCGACCGCAGGGAGCGGGGTCGACTCGTTCGCTCTCGACATCGAGTCGAGGGTGGTCACCGACCCGACCGTCCGAACGGCCAGGCTCTTGGACCTGTCGGAACGGATCCGCCACGCCGTGGGCCCAGGCTATCCGCTCGGGGCGATCACCCCCAATGCGGTGAGCCTGGCCAAGCCGACCACCTTCTGGCCCGATTTCCCCTACACGTCGCTGACGCAGTTCTACGACGTGTTCCTGCCCATGTGCTATTCAGGGGCCGCCGCGGCGGGAGGTCAGGCCGTCCACGATTACGCGGCGAACTGCGCCGGCCTGGTTCGGGCGGGGACCGGCAATCCTGCGGTGGCGATCCACGAGATCGGTGGAGTCGCGGACAACTACGACGCGGCGGAGATCGAGGGGTTCGTGCACGCCGTCAGGGAGTACGGGCTGATGGGGGGGAGCCTGTACGACTTCATGACCACGGACGATCCCGCCGCCTGGGACCTGCTCAAGACCATCCCGGCGAACCCACGGGAGTCACCCCCCCTCCCGATACCGATCGGCTCGCCGGACGCCGTGGGCAACATCCCGCGCGGTGATCGGACCCATCCGAAGGAGGTCGTCTACCTCGCCCCGGGCGGGCCGGGGGCCTTCAACCTGACGTATCAGGGGTTCGACCTCGGATCCGGAGAGGTCGCGCTGTCGGTCAACTGGCAGCCGGTGAAGGCCATCGGCACGGGACCGGCGGGCACGTGGACGCGCACCCGGACGATCTCGATCGCCGATGAGCTCCTCCTGGATGACGCGCCGAACTACATCGGCTTCACGGCCTCGGGCGACTATCCGACATGGAGCACGTGGGGGGTTCGCAGCGTGACCCTGTCGGCGGGGTAAGGTTCGTTCGTGACCGACGAGCTCCTCCAGGACCCCGGGTCGGCCGGTGGGCGGCTGGCGCCTCGAATGTCGCGCCGAGCCCTGCTCGGATATGCCGGGGCCGGGGCGGGCGCACTCGCCCTGGGTCCCATCCTCGCCGCGTGCGGAGGCGGGAACGAGAAGGTGAAGGCCGAGGGCTCGGCCTTCGACTGGAGCACGCAGCACAAGACGGGCCAGCTGACGTTCGCCAACTGGCCGCTCTACCTCGACAAGGAGAAGGTGGGCGGCGACGTCGTCCACCCGTCGCTCGAGCTCTTCCAGAAAGAAGCCAAGATCGACGTCACCTACCTCGAGCAGATCGACGACTACGCGTCGTTCTTCGGAAAGATCCAGCCTCAGCTCGACGCGGGGCAGGCCACGGGCTACGACCTCATCGTCATGGGCTACCCGAAGTGGTTACCCGCGATGATCCGGTTGAAGTACCTGATCCCACTCGACCACACGTACCTGACGAACTTCGAGAAATACGTGGCCCCCAAGTACGAGGAGGCTCCGTACGACCTGGGCAACGCATACTCCATCCCCTACCAATCGGGCATCACCGGCATCGGGTACGACATCAAGCAGACCGGACGGGAGATCACCAGCCTTCAAGACCTGTTCAACCCGGAGTTTGCGGGGAAGGTCGGGATGTTCCGCGATACGGAGGACACCCCGAACATGGCGCTCCTGGCCCTCGGCGTGGATCCCCCGTCGGCCACCGCAGACGATTGGCAACGGGCCGCCGATCTGTTGACCAAGCAGCGCGACGAGGGCCTGGTCCGACAGTACTTCGGCCAGGGATACATCGGCGCGCTCCAAAGCGGCGACGTGACCTTGACGCTCGCCTGGTCGGCCGACGTCCTCCAATCGATCAACTCGGGCTACGACAACCTCCGGTTCGTCGTCCCCGAGGAGGGTGGGCTGTTGTGGACCGACAGCCTGTGCATCCCCATCGGCGCGGAGCATCCCGTCGATGCCATCACCCTGATGGACTTCTTCTACCGGCCGGACGTCGCGGCCATGTTGACGGGATGGATCCAGAACGTCTCACCGGTTCCCGGGGGACAGAAACTCCTCCGTCAGGAGGGGATGGCGGACGTTGCGAACAACCCGCTCGTCTTCCCCACCGCCGAGATGTACCAGCGGCTGCACGGCTACCGGGTCCTGGACCCGCAGGAACAGGAACAGTGGGACAAGCTGTTCCTGCCGATCTACCAGTCGTGACGTGAGCCAGGCCGGCCACGGGGTCGTCGCCCTCGATGAGTGCCTGTCGGTGCGCGACGGGCACCTCTTCGTCGAGGGGTGCGACACCGCGGCGCTGGCGATTCGGTTCGGCACCCCGATCTACGTCATCTCCGAGAACCAGCTCCGGCGCACCGCCCACCGGATCACGGAGGCCTTCGCCTCGCGGTGGCCCGAGGGACCGGTGAACGTGCTGCCCTCGATCAAGGCGAACTTCGTGCTCGCGCTGCGTCGGATCCTCACACAGGAAGGGATGGGCTGCGACACCTTCGGCCCCGGCGAGTTGGAAGCGGCTCTGCGCTCGGGTGTGCGTCCCGAGCTCATCTCGGTGAACGGCTCGGTGAAGGACGCTGCGCTCATCGACCGCGCCGTGTCGGCGGGGACGCGGATCACCCTGGACAGCGCTCGGGAGGTCGAGCTGGTTCGCCATGCGGCGCAGCGACTCGGCAAGGTGGCCACGGTGCGGTTCCGGCTCCGTCCGGACTACGTCGAGCTCGTCGATCCCTCCGAGTTCGTCGAGGATCCCGTCCCCATCCGAACGTTCGCCCAGACGTACAAGCCCGGCATCCCCACCGAGGAGCTGCTCAAGGTCGGCCCCGCGGCGCTCTCGGCCGAGGAGCTGGAGGTTTCCGGCGTCATGGCCCATCTCGGCCGCCACCACTACCGAACCGAGGTGTGGCGGGGAATGGTCCGCGCCCTCGTCGCGCTCATCGCCGACCTGTCGAGCGCGTGGGATGGCTGGGAGCCCGGGGAGATCGACGTCGGCGGAGGGTTCGCCAGCCCTCGTGATCCCACGGGGCGGGCCCTTCACCGGGGCGCGGAGCGGCCGGAGCGAGCGCCGTCGGTCGAGGAGTACGCGGAGGCCATCACGTCGACCCTGCGTGAGGAGCTGCTCCACCATGGCCTCGACCCCGCGGGGAAGACTCTCGAGGTCGAGCCGGGGCGTTCGCTGTACGCGGATGCGGGGATCCACCTGGCCACCGTGCGGAACGTGAAGCGGGAGGCCGACCGGGTCCCGCCCACGTGGGTCGAGACCGATACGACGGAGATGTTCCTGCCCGACCTGCTGATCGAACACAACCGATGGATCATGGTGCTTGCCACGAGGGCGGATTCGTCACCGGCCGAGCCGGTCGACGTCGTGGGCATGAGCTGCGGCTTCGACATGTTGGGCAGGGACGTCCTCCTTCCCGAGGTGAAGCCGGGGGACGTGATCGCATTCCTGGACACCGGGGCCTACCAGGATGCGAGCGCCAGCAACTTCAACGCGCTGCCCCGCCCGGCCACGGTACTGGTGTGCGACGATATGGCGGAGGTCGTCAAGCGGGCGGAGACCGTGGAGGACGTGTTCCGGCGGGACATCGTGCCGGAACGGCTCGAAGGGGACGCGTGAGGAGGATCCGGCTGGACCACGTGTCGGTCACATCGGCCGACCTGGACCGGTCCGTCGCCTTCTACTGTGACCTCCTCGGCTTGCCGCTGATCCGGCGGGGAGAGAGTGGCGAGCCGGAGCTGGGGGCCATCCTCGGCGTGCCCGGGGTGCGGTTGCTGTGGGCGGAGGTCGACCTCGGAGGAGGCCAGCTCCTGGAGCTCCTTCAGTACCTCTCGCCGGACGGAGAGCCGCTGATGCCCGATCCCGCCAGGCCGGGCGGCACCCACATCGGACTGCGGGTGGCCGACATCGATGCGATGTACCTGAGGCTCTCTCAGGCGGGCGTCCCGATCCGATCGAAGCCCGTGGAGATCCAGGAGAAGGGTGACTGGCTGGGCGTTCGGTGCCTGTACGCGCGCGATCCCGACGGCGTCACCATCGAGCTCATTGAACGACCCGTGGTCCCTGGCCCGGTCGTCGTTCCCGACCTCGAAGGTGCCCGGTCCGACCAGAGATAGCGCGCTTCACGACCGCGGACCTCATCACAGAAGCGCAGCACAGAAAGGGTACGGAGCGAGGTTCCTCGGCCCGCCCGAAGCAAGGACGACCTGGTCCCCGAGCTTCACCCCGTGGCGCCCGCCGACCTCACCGGCGTAGACCTCGATCACGAGGGCCATGCCTTCCTCCAAGACCCGATCGGGGTTCGGTTGCGGATCACCCGGGTAGGCCACGCTGGGGCTCTCCTCCTCCAGCCCGATCCCATGGATCATGCATTCGTACCGTTGCGGCAGGTATCTGTCGGGAAGCCGTGGCGCGCGTTCGGCCAGCTCGCGGCAGGTCACCCCAGGGCGCACGAGGTCCTTCATCGCCTCCAGCCACTCGCGCGACGCTCGATACGCCTCCCGTTGCTCTCGAGTGGGGGAGGCGTCGCCGGACAGAAACGTCCGTGAGACGCAAAAGAAGTAGCCACCCAGGCACACGGAGTCGGTGTCGACGTAGACGAGGTCGCCACGTTCGACGGTCCGGGCGGTTGCCTCGCCTCGCCAGGGGTTTGTGTTCGGGCCGGAGCAGACCGTGTTCGTAGCAAGGTGCTCGCCGCCGCCGGCAAGCAAAGAGCCGGCAAGGACCGCGAGCAACTCGCGTTCGGTGACGCCGGGACGGATGGCAGCTTCGAAGTCGCGGAGCATCTCCATCACGACGTCGCCGCCGGTGGCCAGCACTCGGATCTCCTCGGGCGTCTTGATCTCTCGCGCGGCCATCGTGATGGTGGCGGAATCGAGGATCGAGATGCCGGCGGTTTGGAACGCGAGGAACCCCGGCGTGCCGAGCCGATCGATCGCGAGTCGATCATCGGTCACGCCGAGCTCTCGCATCGCCGCCACCGTCTCCCGAACGAAGATGGCAGAATGCGAGCCGACGTCGTCCGTGAACTCCCACGCGTGCATCGCGCGGACGTCGGCTTCGAGCTCGCTGAACAGGTGCATCGAGTTCGGGTGCTCGAAGAGGATCGGGAGACCGTCGACGGGGACCAGTGCGCATCGGACGAACGTCGTATTGCTCCACACGGGCATGGCCGATGCTCCGGTCGCGTACCTGATGTTCGGCTCGTTGAACAGCAGGCAGGCCTCGACGTCGTGCCGGCGCATGGCCTCCTGGAGGCGGTCCAGCCGCCCGCCGCGCAGGCGCTTGAGATCCACGCCCTTCGATCGCTCGCCGTCCATCCCTAGGGCCCCCACGTCTTGGAGTGCGCGCTGCTGGATGAGGAGTCTTCTTCGAGCGGCCTCCCGACGAGTTTGTCTTCGGCCGACCTTCGGCTGTGTCGGAGCTAGGACTTCGCCGGAGCCCGAAACAGATGGCCGCAGTTCGTGCACTTCATGTTGACCCGCGCCGCCGGGCCAGCGTGGGTGAAGGGCTGCGTGCGCGTGGACCCACACTTCGGGCACGCCGGACGGCGGGGCACCTCATCCGGCTTGCGTTCGGATTCCGTTCGATCGCCCATTGCTCTTCTCGACGGTACTCGATGGTGAGGAAGCAAGCATGGTGGGCGCTGAAGGATTCGAACCTTCGACCTCTGCCTTGTAAGGGCAGCGCTCTACCGCTGAGCTAAGCGCCCGACAACCACGCGGGCTCGACCGACTCGCCCCGGACGTGGCCACAGGCTCGGCACACCACCTTGCCGAGCATCACCGAGAGCCTGCTCGCCCCGCAGACGTCGCACCGATCCAGCTGCACGGCCCAGTCGGGCCGGTCCTCCTGGCACCTCGGGCAGACCAGGACCTGCTCTCCCCCAACCGCGGCCCTGACCCACTGCCGCTCCCGCTTGTCGGGATCGAACGTGGGGCGGCCGCACAGGAAGCACCTCGGCCGGGACGACTCATCCGGCACGAACCTCGGGTCGGTCGAGCTCACGGTTCCCAAGGATAGCCAGCGGAAGCTAGCCCGACCGGGGGTTCACCCTGCGGTCGCGAACGACTCACCGGCGAGGAACGAGCGCGTTCGTCCCCGGCCGCGGACCATCGCCGTCCGGTTCCCGAACACGGTCCACCGGCTGCCGTCGCCGAGGATCGCGGTCCGTTCGTCGATACCCACGAACCACCCATCGCGGCGCACCCGGCGCATCAGGAAGGGGCGCATCCCAGGGATGAACCGGACCTTGTCCCAATGCACGCCGAAGTTCGTGTTCGCGACAAGGCCCAGGCCGAGCAGCCACGCGCCGCCCAGTCGCTCCTTCCCGTTGGATGCGTGGCTGGCGATCATGGCTCCCGCACTGCATCCCGCGAAGACGGCACCGCAGTCGAGTGCAGCGAGCATCCCGTACCAGAACGGCGTCCCACCGATGGCCTCGGCGAGGTATCGGGGCTTCCCCACGGAGAAGAAGACCATGCTCGCATCGGCCACTTGGGACGCGAACTCCTCGCGCATCGCGTCGGATCGGTTCCTGATCGGCACGATCCCGGCGGCCACGCCCATGGCCTCGCAATGCGCGAGGCCCAGGGCCCCCCATCGTTCGAAGATGGCCTGGCCGTCGGGGAAGCTCGCGGTTGGGACGATGGCCACCGAGCCGTCGCCCCGCGCACCCTGCAGCGCGGCCCGTTCGACCTCCACGGACCAGGGCTCGAACTCGCCCGATCCCATCAGCAGGAACGTGCGCCCCTCCGCCACGGCCGGAGCCTACATAGGATGTCGGGAACGCAGACGAACACGGGAGGTGCGTCGTGGAGGCAAACGGACACGGAACGGTACGGGTCGTGCGGGCCATCGAGGCTGCGGGCGACGTGACGCTGGAGCGCGCCCTGGTCGGGATGGTGAGCGGGCGGGACGTGCAGCTCACGATGGCGGGAGCCGGGCCGGTCATCGCGTCCGGGCAAGTAGCCATCAACCAGGGCGGATGCGGTCCACTGATGACCGGTGGCGACGTGACGATCCATCAGGGAGGCTCCGGACCCATCATCGCCAAGGGCGACGTGTCCATCGAGCAGGGCGGGTGTCAGAGCGTGATCGCTGCCGGCGGCGCGACGCTTGGTCGCCAGTCCTTCGTGGGGATGGTCCTGTCGCCTCGGATCGAGGTCCAGGATGGCGCCAAAGTGCTCATGACCGTCCCGCAGGCCGCCGCGTTCGGCGCGGCCGTCGGCGTCGTGCTCGCCCTCTTCAGGGCTCGGAGGCGCTGAGGAACGGCGCGCTCCTCGGCCGGTCGGGGCGGTCACAGGCCGGCTTCCTCGGGGACGCGCTCACGAGGCAGGGCGGCGCGCCGTCCCCGATGCCTCCCTCCCTCGGACCGCGCCCTCCAGGTCGCGACGGCCGCCGCCCCCAAGCCGAACGCGGCAGCCAGGACGAACGTCACGCCGCTCACGTACGGGATGAGGCCGACGACCCGAAGGGCGCCCCACCCCACCAGGAACGCCACGACTTGGCGCTCGGGGTTCGTCCACACCAATCGGCCCACGGCGTATCCGGCCAGCCCGTAACCGACGAACGCCGCCAGCGCCACCGCCAGTGCGACGGCCAGACCCAGCGGGAGGACCACGAGCGATGCCATGGCCACGACCGCGAGGACGGGGATCCCCACCACGAGCCCGGCGCCCCAAGCCGCCGCGAACCACGGAGCATTTCGGGCGGCGTCGAAGGCGGCCTCCACTCCCCGGGGGCTCAGGTACACGATGGCCAGGCCGAGAAGCAGCGTGGATACGGTTACCGCGAGCCACGTGGCGAACCGCCCGAACAGCGAGAGCGGCGCCCGCCAGGTGAACGCGGCGTGCTGGCGGATCCGGCCGTCGACCACCGCCCCCTCGGCGATCACGACCCTTCCCCGAGCGGTGACGTCGCCGCCCACGTGGGCGCTCGAGCCGAGCCTCACCGAGCCGTCCATCGCGATCACGCTGCCGCTGACCTGGCCCTCGATGGTGACTCCCCCGTCCAGCACGATGACGTCGCCGAAGGCCACCCCGTCGATCAGGGCACTCCCGTGCAGGACGATGACCTCGCCCACCTCCCGTCCCCTGGCCACCTCCACCGTCCCCGACAGGACGATCTGGTCCTCGGCTTCCCGAGGTTGGGCGGCGGCCCCCAGGGTCGCCGGACCGAGCCCGAGGACCAACACGACCAGCGTGAACGCGGCGGGAGCCGGGGCCACGTCGAGCATCCTATCGGCGGGCTCGACGTCGTCGGTCCGAAGCGACGGAACGCGTTCCCGCGAGCGTGTCGCCGGTTCGCCGTAGGCTTGTGCGGTGGCCCTCGACCTGTTCTCTCCCGCCGTCCGCGAGTGGTTCGACGCTTCGTTCGAGTCCCCCACGCCGGCGCAGGTGCAGGGGTGGCCGGCCATTGCATCGGGCGGCCACACGCTGATCCTCGCGCCCACGGGCTCCGGCAAGACCCTGGCCGCCTTCCTGTGGGCACTGGATCGTCTGGTCGGCGAACCGCCCCCACCGCCGGCCGAACGCTGTCGGGTTCTGTACGTTTCGCCCCTTCGGGCCCTCGCGGTGGACGTGGAGAAGAACCTCCGCGCTCCCCTTGCCGGCATCCGGTTGGCCGCTGAACGATTGGGGATCGAGCTCCACGAGCCGACGGTTGCCATACGAACGGGCGATACGTCTGCCAACGAACGGCGCTCAATCAGCAAGCGTCCTCCCGACATCCTCATCACCACCCCGGAATCGCTGTACCTCATGCTGACCTCGCAGGCTCGAGAGGTCCTGCGCAGCGTGCGGTGGGTGATCGTCGACGAGGTCCATTCGGTCGCCGCGACCAAACGTGGTGCGCACCTCGCCCTCTCCCTGGAACGGTTAGAGGCGGTGACGCGGGTGAGTCCGCAGCGGATCGGGCTGTCGGCTACCCAGCGCCCGCTGGAGGAGATCGCCCGGTTCATGGGAGGACGGACCGACGACGGCCCCCGGCCGGTGACGATCGTGGACGCCGGTCACCGAAAGCCCATGGAGGTCGAGGTCGTCGTCCCGGTCGAGGACATGGCTGAGTTGGGCCGGGTCCCCGAGCGGGAGACGCAGGGTCCGGCCCCCGTGGACCAGGACCGCCTGAGCATCTGGCCTTCGGTCCACCCCCGCCTGCTCGCTCTGATCCGCGAGCACCGATCCACGCTGATCTTCGTGAACGCCCGGCGCCTGGCCGAGCGCCTTGCGACGAGGCTGAACGAGCTGGCCGGCGAGGACCTCGTTCGGGCCCATCACGGGTCGATCGCCCGGGAGCAGCGCCTGGAGATCGAGGACCGCCTGAAGCGAGGAACGCTTCGAGGGCTGGTGGCCACGAGCTCGTTGGAGCTCGGGATCGACATGGGGGCCATCGACCTGGTGGTGCAGGTGGAGTCCCCAGGCTCGGTGGCCCGGGGACTCCAACGGATCGGCCGGGCCGGTCACACCGTCGGCGAGCCAAGCCGGGGCAAGCTGTTCCCCAAGTATCGCGGCGACCTCCTGGAGGCGGCCGTGGTGGTCCAACGGATGCTGGAGGGCCTGATCGAGGAGACTCGGTATCCGCGCAACCCACTCGACGTCTTGGCCCAGCAGATCGTGGCCATGTGCGCGGTCGACGAGTGGACCGTCGAGGATCTCGCCCGGCTGGTGCGCGGGGCCGCCAACTTCGCCGACCTCTCCGACGAGCTGCTCGTCGCGGTTCTCGACCTGTTGTCGGGGAAGTATCCGTCCGACGACTTCTCCGAGCTCCGGCCTCGCATCGTGTGGGACCGGCACCGCAACGCCCTTCGAGCCAGGCAAGGAGCCGGCCTGCTCGCCGTGACGAACGGTGGGACCATCCCCGACCGCGGGCTGTTCGGAGTGTTCCTTCCCGACGGGACCCGGGTCGGCGAGCTCGACGAGGAGATGGTGTACGAGAGCCGGCGGGGCGAGGTGTTCCTCCTCGGAGCCTCGGCATGGCGGATCGAGGACATCACACTCGACCGGGTGATCGTGTCCCCGGCTCCGGGCGAGCCGGGCAAGATGCCGTTCTGGAAGGGAGACAAGCCGGGGCGGCCGCTCGAGCTCGGCCGGGCGCTCGGCGAGTTCACGCGCGCGATCGGGCGCGAGACGCCCGATCGCGCGACCGCCCGCCTCCGCAAGGAGTTCAAGCTCGACGAGCTGGCGGCCCGCAACCTCGTGGCCTACGTGGCGGACGAGCGCGAGGCCGCCGGGGCCGTCCCCGACGACCGGACGATCGTGGTGGAGCGGTTCCCCGACTCGATCGGCGACTGGCGGGTGTGCCTGCTGTCTCCGTTCGGCGCAAAGGTGCACGCCCCGTGGGCCATGGCCATCGAGGCCCGGCTGGCCGAGCGCATGGCGGGGGACGTCCAGGTGCTCTGGAGCGACGACGGCATCGTGATCCGCCTCCCCGAATCCGAGGACCGGATCCCGGTCGAAGACCTCGTGTTCGAACCGGAGGAGATCGAGGAGCTGGTGATGCGGCAGCTCCCCGCGACGGCGCTCTTCGCGTCGGCCTTCCGCGAGTCGGCGGCCCGGGCCCTCCTCCTGCCTCGACGTGCGCCCGGGAAGCGGACGCCGCTGTGGCAGCAGCGCCAGCGCTCGGCGGACCTGTTGCAGGCCGCATCGAAGTATCCGACGTTCCCCATCCTCCTCGAGGCCACCCGGGAGTGCCTCCGCGACGTGTTCGACCTCCCGGCGCTGAAGGAGGTGCTGTCCGACGTCCGGGCCCGGCGGGTCCGCATGGTGCCGGTCGACACGAACGGGGCGTCGCCGTTCGCCCAGTCGCTGCTGTTCTCGTGGATCGCGGTGTACATGTACCAGGGCGACGCGCCGCTCGCCGAGCGGCGCGCTGCAGCTCTGGCGCTCGACCGGGACCTGCTTCGCGAGCTCCTCGGAGCCGAAGAGCTCCGTGAGCTGATCGACGCGAGCGCGCTCGCCGACCTAGAGCTCGAGCTCCAGTCGGTGGCCGAGGGACGAAGGGCCCGCCACGCCGACGACCTGCACGACCTCCTTCACCGCGTCGGCGACTTGACCGAGGAGGAGATCGCGGCGCGGTCGTCGGGCGACCCCACCGGATGGACGGCGTCGCTCCTCGGCGAGCGCCGAGCCATCCGGATCCGCATCGCCGGCGACGACAGGATCGCGGCGGTGGAGGACGCCGGGCGGCTGCGCGACGCCCTCGGCGCCTCGATCCCACGGGGTGTGCCGGCCGCATTCACCGAGAGCGTGGTCGAACCGCTCCGCGACATGGTAGCCCGGTACGCCCGGACACACGGGCCGTTCCACACCGAGGAGGTGGCCCGGCGCCTCGGCGTCCACAACGACCGAGTGAGCTCCGCGCTGGAATCGCTGGAAGCCGGGGGCAAGGTGGTACGGGGCGAGTTTCGGCCCGGAGGCGTGGAGCGCGAGTGGTGCGATGTCGAGGTGCTCCGTTCCCTCCGCCGACGCTCGCTGGCCGCGCTCCGCAAGGAGGTCGAACCGGTCGAGGGGGCGGCCCTGGCCCGGTTCCTACCTGAGTGGCACGGCATGACGAGACCCCGGCAGGGGCCGGGCGCCCTGGCCGAGGCCATCGAACAACTCCAGGGCGCGGCCGTGCCCGCATCGGTCATGGAGTCCGACGTGCTTCCCGCCCGGATGGCCGGATATCGGCCCGCGGACCTGGATGCGCTGTGCGCCGCCGGCGAGATCGTGTGGGTCGGTGCCGGCGGGCTCGGCGCGAACGATGGCCGGGTGGCGTTGTACTTCAGGGACAGGCTGCGGCTCCTCGCGCCGGGCCCGCCGGAAGATGCCCCGCGGGGGCCGGTCCACGAGGAGCTTCGCCGGCATCTGGCCGAACGGGGCGCCTCGTTCTGGCCGGACCTGGTGGCGGCGGCGGGGACGGCCGACGAGCGCGTGGTCCTGCGGGCGCTGTGGGACCTGGTGTGGGCCGGCGAGGCCACGAACGACACGTTCGCCCCCCTCCGCTCGTTCCTGTCGGGGCGGCCGCGCACGCCGAAGCCGAAACCCAGACCGGGTGCGCTCCGGCGGGCGGGACCGCCCGCCGGCGCGGGACGATGGTCGCTCGTCGCTCCCCTCCTTCTCCCCGCGCCGTCCTCCACCGAGATCTCGCACGCCCGCGCGTTGCAGCTCCTGGACCGCCACGGCGTCCTGGCCAGGGAGGCCGCCCTTAGGGAGGGCGTACCGGGCGGGTTCGCCGCCGTCTACGGCGTGCTGAACGCCATGGAGGAGTCGGGGAAGGTCCGCCGCGGCTACTTCGTGTCGGGGCTCGGCGCCGCGCAGTTCGCGCTCCCCGGCGCCGTGGACCGGCTCCGCGACCTCCGCGACCGCCAGGAATCCGGCATCGCGCTGGCGCTCGCTGCGACGGACCCCGCGCAACCGTTCGGCATGGCGCTGTCATGGCCGGACGTGCCCGGGCGGCCGGCACGGACCGCGGGCGCGTACGTGATCCTTCAGAGCGGCGAGCTGGCGGCGTTCCTGGAACGTGGGGCGCGAAGCCTCCTGACATTCGCTGCCGCCGAGCGCGACGACGCGTGGGTCGACGCGCTCGTCTCACTGGCCAAGGAAGGCCGGGTCCGACGGATCGAGCTGCAACGGATCGACGGCCTCCCGTTCGCCGAGTCGCGGTGGGGGGCCCGCTTGCGGGAGGCCGGATTCGCCGAGGGCTACCGCGGTCTCGTCCTCCGGGGCTGACCTGTCGAGCGCCGCACCGATGCCATCCACGGACGAGCGCTCGCTCTCGGCTTCGGGGAAGCGCTTCGCCATCGCCACGCCGCACTGGGCCGCAACGCGGGCCGGGGTCGCGGCCTTCGACGCCGGCGGCAACGCCGTGGACGCAGCCCTGGCGGCCGCCGTCGCGCTGGCGGTGGTCTACCCGCACATGTGTGGGGTGGGCGGCGACCTGTTCGCCCTGGTGCAGGCGGTGAACGGCCAGACCATCGCGCTGAACGCAAGCGGCGCGGCCCCCCGGGCGATCGACGCCCAGGCCATCCGGACGACGCACGATGCGATGCCCGAGTACGGCCCGCTCACGATCACTGTGCCGGGCACCGTCTCGGGTTGGGCGTCCCTGGCCGAGCTCGGCGCCGACCTGCCGCTCGAGCGTGCGTTCCAGCCGGCCATCGCTCACGCCCGAGACGGCATCCCTGTAGCACGTTCGCTTGCATCGAGCCTGGCCTGGGAGCCCGAGCGTCTGTTCGCCGATCCTGGGATGCGGGCGGTGTTCACCCGCGACGGCTCGCCCCTTGCCGAGGGCGACACCGTCGTGCAACCAAGCCTGGCAACGACGCTGGAGGCCATCGCGGTCGAGGGTCCGTCCGTCCTCTACGGTGGGGATGTCGGCGCGCGGCTCGTGACCGGGCTTCGCGCCGTCGGTTCGCCCATGGCCCTGGAGGACCTGGCCTCGCACCGGCCCGAGCTCGACCCACCGATCGCCGCCCGCTACCGAGACCTTCACCTCTCGGTGGTCCCCCCGAACTCCCAGGGCTTCGCGCTCCTGGAGATGCTGCTCGCCGCGGAACGGCTGGAGATCGATCCCGATCCCCTCGGCGCGAACGCGGCGGTGCTCGCCGAAGTGTTCGCCGCCGCGTCGGAGGACAGGGACCGGCACAATGCCGACCCTCGGCACGCCAGGGTCCCCGTGGGCACGCTCCTCGACGAGGGCCATATCGCGGCGCTGTGCGATCAGGTTCGAGCCGGCCCGGTCGGCGTCGCGAGCCGAAGCGCCGGCGACACGATCGCCCTGGTCACTGCCGACGGCGACGGGCGGGCGGTCTCGCTGATCCAGAGTCTGTCAAGCGGGTTCGGCTCCGGGATCCTCGAGCCCTCAACCGGGGTCGTCTTTCACAACCGGGGGCAGGGATTCTCGCTCGACCCCGATTCGCCGAACGCCCTGGCCGGGGGGAAACGTCCCGCCCACACCCTGATGCCGGTCATGGCCCACCTGGAGGGTCGGCTGGCCGCCGTCACCGGTTCCATGGGCGGCGGGGGCCAGCCTCAGATCAACTTCCAGGTCCTGGTCCGGTCATTCGACCTCGGCATGGACCCCGAGGCGGCCGTCTCGGCCCCCCGGTGGCTGATGGGCGGGATGGACCTGCATCCCGGACGGTCAGTCGAGCTCGAGGCCGGCGTTCCCACCTGGGTTCGCGAGGCCTTCGAGCGCTCCGGCTTCGCCCTCACCCTCCTCGGTGATCTGGACGACGGCGTGGGGCACGCGCAGTTCATCCGGGTGGCCGAGGACGGCACGCTGGTCGCGGCGACCGATCCGCGGGCCGACGGGGACGCGGCGGCGAGGTGAGCGGCTAGAGTCTTGCCGTTCCCGCCCACACCGGAGCGCGATGAACGAGAGCTGGGAAGGCGACCTGGATCGTCTCGGCGCGCTCCTTCACGACCTCCGCACGCCGCTCGCCGCGATCCTCGGACTCGCCATCACCCTCGAGCGCGAGGACGTGGCGCTGAAGCCTGACGAGGCGAAGAACCTCGCGTCGAGGATCGCGGACAACGCCCGTCGCCTCGACCGCATGGTCGGCGACCTGCTGGACCTGAATAGGATCGCGCACGGAACCATCGAGCTCACGATCGTCCCATCGGACATCGCGGAGCTCGCTGCTCGGGTGGTCGAGGAGACGGACGTGATCGAGGACCGGACGGTCATCGTCGACGGAGAGAGCGTCACCGCGGACGTCGACCCGGCGAAGGTGGAGCGGATCGTGGAGAACCTATTGTCGAACTCGGTTCGCCACACGTCGCCTGAGGCTCGGATCTGGCTGTGTGTCCGGGAACAGGACGGTGGCGCGCTGATCGCGGTGGACGACGAGGGCTCGGAGGTGCCACCGGCGTTCCGGGAGGCCATCTTCGAGCCGTTCGGCCGGGGCCGGGATTGGGGCGAGTTCGCTCCGGGGAGCGGGATCAGCCTGGCCCTGGTGGCGGGGCTCGCGGAGCTGCACGGTGGCCGGGCGTGGGTCGAGGACCGGGATGGCGGCGGCGCGTCGTTCCGGGTGTGGCTTCCGGAGGAACGATCCGTGGGCGGTCGCTAACCCACCGCGGCTTCCTCTGACTCGAGCGCCTCCGAGGCAAGCCAGGAGTACGCCTCCTCCTCTTGGGCGAAGTGCAGGCGGAGGATCGCGTGCAGCCCGTACAGCACCCGGCGCAGGTCGACCAGGTCCTCGGCCGCCGGCCCCTCGGTGGGGACGTCGTCCACCAGGTGGACGAAGACCCGCGACAGGTGATCGATCTCCAGGTGGGCCCGGGCCATGGTCCCCATGGGGTCCTCGCCCCCCATGAGCCTGGAGACCACGGGGTACACGGCGGCCTCCTCCTCCTCCTCGTGCTGGGGCAGGCGCTCGGTCAGGAACCACCGGATCTGCTGGAGCTCGTCGCGGGCCTCGACCGGCGAGTAGGACTCGAGCCGGTCGGCCACGGTGCGGATCCGGGCCAGCCAGGGCACGAACTCGCGATGCTCGTCACGGAACCGGTCGCCGACGTTCGAGCCCAGGCCGGCGCGCTGTCGGGCGGCCCGGCCGCCCGACAGCGCCCGCAGCGCGTTCAGGATGACGGCCACGTCGATCGCCTCCTGGAACAGCGCCCCACCCACCACCGGCAGCAGGCCCACCGCACCGAGGACCATGCCGCCGAATGACAGGCCCATCCCGATCAGCACACTCTGGACGGCGATCCCCCGGGACCGCTTGGCCACGCGGATGGCCTCGGCCAGGCGGTCGAGTCGGTCGACCACCAGCACCACGTCGGCCGCTTCCGAGGACGCCGTAGCACCACGAGCTCCCATGGCCACGCCGACGTCGGCGGCCGCAAGGGCCGGAGCGTCGTTCACGCCGTCGCCGACCATGACGGTTACGCCGCCGTCGCCCTCCGCCTTCACCGCGTCGACCTTGTCGGTGGGGTCCCGCTCGGACAGGATCCGGTCGACGCCAATCGAGATGCCGACCGACTCCGCCACGTCGGGGTGGTCGCCGGTCACCATCACCACGCGCTTGATCCCCGCCCGGCGGAGGGTGCGGATGACGCGCGGCGTATCCGGCCGGATGGGATCGTCGAGGATGAGCCCTCCGGCGACCTCGCCGTCGATGGCCACGAACACGGCGGAGGAGCCCTCCATCGCCGACCGGCGGCGGATGTCCCGGGCCCGGGCGGGCAAACCCCGCCCGCCCGACACCCACGACGCCTTGCCCAGCGACACCCGCCGTCCATCGACCGTGCCCTCGATACCCGAACCCGGCTCCTCTCGCACATCGACGGGGAACGAGAGCGGGAGCCCCCGCTGCCGGGCCGCCCGAACGATGGCCGCGCCGAGGACGTGGGGGGAGAGCTGGTCGAGGGAGGCAGCCAGGCGCAACAGCTCCTCGGGATCGATGCTGGCGAATACCTCGACGTCGGCGACTTCCGGAACACCGGACGTCAGGGTGCCGGTCTTGTCGAACAGCAACACCGAGCCCCGAGCAAGCGTCTCCAGCGCTCCTCCGCCCTTCACGATGATGCCCCGGCGGGCGGCGCGGGAGATCCCGGCCACGATGGCGATGGGAACTGCCAAGATCAGCGGGCAGGGCGTGGCCACGACGAGCACGGCGAGGGCTCGAACGGGATCGCCGGTCAGAACCCATGCGGCGGCTGCGATGACCAGGGTCACCGGAACGAACACGAGGGCATAGCGGTCGGCCAGCCGGACGAACGGTGCCTTCTGCTTCTCCGCCTCCTTGATCAGCCGGACGATCCCGGCGTAGGTGCTCTCCTCAGCGGTAGTGGTGGCCCGAAGGGCGAGCGACGCGCCGGCGTTCACCGCGCCGCTTCGCAGCGCCTCGCCTTTGCTGCGCTCGACGGGCCGAGACTCGCCGGTGAGGGCCGACTCGTCGAGCACGCAGTTCTCCGAGACCAGGAATCCGTCGACCGGAACCACCTCGCCATGCTTCACCAGCACCACGTCCGCCGGCCGGACCTCACCGATGGGGATCGACTCGAGCTCGTCCCCTGCATACCGATGCACCGTGCGCGGCGCGCGTTCCAGGAGGGACGAGAGCTCCCGGTGCGCGCGGGCGTCGGCGAACGCCTCGAGGGATCGCCCGCTCGACAGCATCAGCGCGATGACCGCGCCGGCCAGGTACTCGCCGAGAGCCAAGGCGCCGGCCATGGCAAGGAGGGCGATGACGTCGACCCCCGTCTCCCGGTGCAGCAGATCGATCGCCACCGAGTAGGCCAGGGGCAGGATGCCCACGATCGTCGTGGCCGCCCATGCCATGTTGGCCGTGTCGTGTTCGCCCGCGGCCCACAGCACGCCGCCGAGGGCGAGGCCGACCACGGCGACGGCCAAGAAGGCCCGGCTCGCGTCGCGCCGTCTGATCGCGGTCATCGTTCCTCAGCGGGCATCGCCCGCTTCAGCTCTCCTTTCAGGTGCCGTGTGAGGGGCACCTCGCGCATGGCCATCTCGAGCTCGTAGCGAAGGACGTTGCCCTCCAGCTCGAACCGCCGCCGGAGCTCGGTGACCGGGGAACCGGTCCCGGTGATGGCCACTGCCGTGGAGGCCACGTCGATCGCGTTCGCCGAGACGGACCCCTCCGCCACCTCAACGATACCCAAGGGATGCGCCAGCACGACGCCCACCTGCTCGAAGGACATCTCCTCGCCGTAGCGGAAGGGTCCGGAAGACGGCCAGTCGCCCTCGCCCTCGCCTGCCCACGTCCCCAGGAGGAACGCGATGGGCTCCAGGTCGGGATGAAGCGCCGGCTCGTCCATCGCGGCGACGGTACCACGCCGTCACGGGCTGGTAGCGTGGGCCGGATGCCGACCGTCGTCCGCCTGAACGTCACGCCGGTGAAGTCCACGGCGCTGCACAACCCGGAGCGCATCACGCTCGAGCGCTATGGTGCGGTCGGGAACCGGGAGTTCTTCTTCGTGGACGCCGAAGGTCTGCGGTTCGGAGGCTCCAAGAAGGCGCCGCTCATGCCGATCCGCGCCGAGCATGATTCCGCCGAGGACCGGCTGACCCTGCGCCTCCCCGACGGACTCGTGATCAGCGGTCCATCAGCCGCAGACGGGGAGGCCCTCATGGTGAACTTCTACGGGCGAGCGGTTCCGGCGCACATCGTGGAGGGCGATTGGGAAGAGGGCCTGTCCCGGTACGTCGGACACCTCGTCAGGCTGGCGCGCGTGGACCGGCCGGGGGATGCGACGGACGAACGGCCGGTCACACTCGTGTCGCTGGCCTCGGTCGCGGAGCTCAGCCGGCAGGGCGGCCGGGACCGTGCGATCGACCCCGGGCGGTTCCGCATGCTCGTGGAGATCGAGGGCTGCGAGCCACACGAGGAGGACACCTGGACGGGCCGCCGGATTCGCATCGGCGAGGCCGAGGTCCGCGTGGGCGACCCGGTCCCCCGGTGCGTGATCACGACGCTCGACCCCGAGACCGGCGTGCGGGACTTCCCCACCCTCTCCGTGATCCGGGCCTATCGGGGTGTCGCCGGCGACAACGAACTCCAGTTCGGCGTGTACGGCGACGTCGTCCGGCCCGGAACGATCGGGGTCGGCGACCCGGTCGAGCCAGTCGACTGAACCTCAGTCTTCCTTTCTTCCTCATCACCGGGCGAAGAAGTGCATCCCGAGCCAGGCCCATCCGGCCACCACTCCGATCCGTCCCGAGCGCGTGCGCATCAGGCGTCTGAGCACGTGCCCGAACGACGGGATCCTCGAGTGCGATCGATGGCTGAGGAGCTCGAGCGCCACCCCGGACGAGGCGATGGCCAGGTACCCGCAGCCAGCCGAACGCCAGCCACAGTAGGAGCGTGATCGACCGTCCGAGGTGCGAGGCCAACACCGGGTCGGTCAAGGTGCTGATCGTCGGGTGGGCAGCGGACGGGGTGGTAAGCGATGGCTGGAGCAGTAGCGCCGCGAGCTCCCACAGCGCGAGCGCCAGGAACACAGCGACCCATGACACCGTCCCCCACGGATCCAACCCGAGCGGTTCCGTGGCCTGGTGTGTCGGCCTGCGCCACGCCACCGCAACGCCGGCGGCCCCCGGTCCCACGACCGAAACCGTCGACGGCCACGTGTACCGCCCGAACGTCCCCACCACCGCTGCGTAGGCCAACCCGGCGACCACGATCGCCGGCGTGACCCTGGGCCGAAGCATCGGCTCGACCGAGGGCTCGGCCGGTGAAGGATCCGGTTCCTGGTGACGGCGGTGGACCGCGTCCCAGCTCAGCAACCCACCCACCGCGAAGAGCACGGCGGCGTGGGCGACGGGGTCTCCGGACAGCACCTCGAAGATCCCGGCGAGCACGAAGATGGCCACGATGATCGGCTCCCGGGCAGCTACAGGGAACGAACGAGGCGTCGTGCCGGCCGACGCGTCCCCTCGGGCAGCCGGATCGTCCCGGCTCGTCGAGCCCATCGGCCCAGCCTATCGCTTGCTCCGACTAGAACCCCTCGCCGTAGTCCTGGTCGCTCACGGGATCGCCCCATTCGGGCGCGCCGCCCCCGTTGACCGCGACGTGCACCACCGGGCTGTCGGGAGCTCCCCCGTGGAAGTGCCACTCCCCCGTCGGCACGTGAACGATGTCGCCCGGTTCCAGCACGTGCCCGGGCCCGCCCCGGGATCGCACGCGTCCCCGGCCGGTGAGCCCGTACAGGAACTGCCCGCCCGGATGCGCATGCCAGCGCGTCCGGGCCCCGGGCGAGAAGTGGACGATCCCCACGTTCGTGCCGTCTGCCGCCGCGGGGCCGGACCGAAGCCAGACGTCGCCGGTGAACCTTCCGGCATCGCCCTTCTCGAACACCGCGCCCCATCCGCTCGCCGCCTCCATCGTCGTCCTCCCACTGGTCGGGCTTGCGACCGCGAGCATCCTCAACCATCGAGGTGACCGCGTCGCGGTCCCGATCATCGTTCCTGGCTCTGCATCAGCGCCAATCCGAACATGAACAGAGGCAGGCCGATGAACGAGAGGAACACGGTCAGGATCAGCATCCAGCCGGTCACCGCAATCCCGAATCCCATGGCCACCAGGACCACCCGCCACAAGAGCCCGGGTTGCCCGGGGCCGGCCACTGTTCGTGGCCCCCGGTCGCGGACCAGGCGTTCCATCTCGATCCCGGTCAGGGCGGCCACCGGCCGGAGCTCGTGCATCGTCTGCGCCATCGCTGTGCCTCCTTCGTCTCGTCGAACACGGAGACGAAGGACCGGCCGCCCCTGTGACACCATCGCCCCGCCCTGGCCGAAGCTGTCACAGACCCCCCGGCTATCTCGTCTCCAGGGCAGAATGGATGTCCGCAAGACGCGGGAGCTGCGGGTGGGAGACCTGTACGGGGAGCTTCGGCCGTATATGTTCGCCATTGCCTACCGGATGGTGGGAGGCGTGAGCGATGCCGAGGACATCGTCCAGGAGGCATTCCTTCGCTTCCACCGGGCGACGAAGGAGGGCGAGGTCGTCGAGTCGCCCAAAGCCTACCTCTCCGCAATCACGACCCGGCTCAGTATCGATCACCTTCGTTCGGCGCGCGTACGGCGTGAGAGCTACGTGGGCCAATGGTTGCCCGAGCCGCTGCTGAGTGACGAGGCGCCGGACGTCGCACAGCACGCCGAGACCGCCGACTCGCTCTCGCTCGCGTTCCTCGTTTTACTCGAGAGCCTGTCGCCCGTCGAGCGGGCGGTCTTTCTCCTTCGCGAAGTCTTCGGCTACGGCTACGACGAGATCGCGCGGGTCGTCGACAAGTCCGAGGAGAACTGCCGCCAGATCGCCCTGCGCGCGCGCCGGCAGATCGATGCGAAGAAGCCGCGGTTCGAGGCCTCGCGACGGAGGAAGGAGGAGCTGGCCCAGCGGTTCTTCGCCGCGGCCGCCGAGGGTGACACCGAAGGACTGCTCGGCCTGCTCGCGGCCGACGTCGTCGCGTATGGCGATGGTGGCGGCAAGGCGCCCGCGTTCCCGCGGCCGGTCTTCGGCCGAGACCGGGTGGCCAGGCTGCTCGCCGCCTTCCGGGATCGGGCCGAGGAGCTCCGCGTGACGAGCCTGCAGCCGGCAGCAATCAACGGACAGCCGGGGGCGGTCTTCTTCGATCCGGAGGGCCACCCGATCGCGGTCGTCTCCCTCGACATCGCCGACGATCAGGTGCAGGCGATCCGCGCGGTCAGCAACCCCGACAAGCTGAGTCACCTCCACCCAGCTCTCGGCTGAATACCCCGGGCACCTGATTCAATGGTCCTCGCACGCGTGAGGAGGCCACATGATCAGGTTTGGACTGCAACTGCCGAGCTTCACCTTCCCCGGTCTGTCGGACGAGATGCTGTTCGACCGGATCACCGAGATCGCATCGGCCGCCGAGGATTCGGGGTTCGACTCGTTCTTCGTGATGGACCACCTCCAGCAGATCGCCAACATCGGCCCGCCCGAGCACCCCATGTTCGAGGCGTACACGCTGCTCGGGGCCGTAGCCGCTCGGACGTCGCGGATCAAACTCGGCACGTTGGTCACCGGGGTGACGTACCGCAATCCGGCACTCCTGGCCAAGATCGTCACCACGCTCGACGTGATCTCAGGGGGCCGGGCCATCCTGGGGATCGGCGCGGCCTGGAACGAGAAGGAGGCCATTGAGTACGGCTATGCCTGGCCGTCGACGCGGGAGCGGATGGACCGCCTTGAGGACGCCATCCTGATCTGCCGGACGATGTTCACGCAGGAGGAGGCGACGTTCAAGGGTCGACACCATCACATCCGGAGTGCGCTGAACTTCCCCAGCCCCGTCAAACCACGCGGCCCGAAGATCATGGTGGGCGGCAGCGGTGAGCGGCGCACGCTTCGTCTGGTCGCGCAGTACGCGGACGCCTGCAACCTGTTCGGGGACGTCGACACCGTCCGCCACAAGCTCGCGGTCCTTGAACGGCACTGCCGCGATGTCGGGCGCGATCCGGCCGAGATCACGAAGACCCGGCTGGGGACGCTCGTCATCGCCGACACCAAGGACGAGGCCGAGGCTCGGCTGGAGGAGCGGCGGGCGGCGGGTGTCGACCCCGAGCGGCTCCGGACGTACGTGGTCGGCGATCCCGAGACCGTCTGCCACCAGGTAGAGGCCTACTTCGATGCGGGCCTGGACGGGCTGATCTTCAACATGCCGCCGGGAACTCCGCCCGAGGTCGTGTCGCTGGGGGGCCGGACGCTCACCGAGCGCTTCGGCTCGACGCCCTAGCGCCAAACCGACCTTCATTCGGCGTGGAAGGCCGCCAAGCGCTCCGCTTCGTCTTCGAGCTCGCGCCGAGCGACGCGAGGAAGCGGTTCGAACGGTTCCCACCGGACACGTCCGCCCTCGTACTGCCAGGTCCCCCCTACCGTCCCGTCCACCAGGAACGTGGAGACCGAGTGCGGGGTCCTAGTGTTGAACACGAGCGGCCGGTACGACTCGGGCAGGACCTCCGTCCGCCGAGCATGGACCAGCAGCATGGCCTCCCAGGTCGGCAGGAACCGGACCGGCGCAGGCGTGTCCGGATCCGGAAGCGGTGCGCGAGTCAGGTCCAGGAGCTCACCACCCCGCTCGTCCCGGAACCGGCGAAGCGGCATCCGCTGCACGACGGGCGCGAGGGTGCGAACCGGCAGCCCGGCCCAGCTGGCCATGTCCTTCAGGGATGCCGGGCCGAATCCGCCGAGATATCGGCGAACGAGGTGCTCCACACCCTCCGCCTCCGTCGCTGAGCGCGTCCCCAGCCAGTCATCGGCCAAGCCGTACAGGTCGGCCCGCCGCTGATCCCAGGTCCCCGACGGAGGGACCCGGACCAGGTCGATCCACATCCCCAGGCCTGACCAGGCCACGGAGGGGATCCCTTCTGTAGCGAGAAGCTCTTTCAGCTCCGAGGCCCGCCGAGGTCCAGTCGCGAGATGCTTCCGAACGCGTTCGGCGACCTCCGCCATGTCCAGGCCCTCGACCTGATGGCGGTATTGGGTCGACCACCAGTCGCGGCGCCCCCGCCGGATCGCCGACGCGAACAGCGGGAAGTCCCGGGCCGAGACCGTGTGGATGGTGACCCGCATCAGGGTGGCCTGGACGACGCGCCGCCGCTCCAGCGCCGTGGTCAGCGTCTCCCTGCGGAAGTCACGGAGGCGCGTCCACAGCGACACGTAGCCCGAAGGCGCGTACTGCGTCTGCAAGCCGGCCACGCGCTCGAGCGTGCGGGTCAGCGGAAGCGGTGACCGCTCCAGCAGGAGCTGGCGGGCGAGGAGCGCCCGGTTCAGCTCGCGAGCGGTCAGGACGCGCGCGGTCACCGGCCGACCCTACACTGCGCCCCGGATGCCCCGGATCAGAGCGCTCACCGACGACGAGGTGCGTCTCCGGCGCACGGCTGCCCAGCACCTCCACCGGCCGAGACGCCGTTCGGCCGTCGACCTGGTCCGGCACCTGACCGGCATCCAGGCGCAGTCTCTCCCAGCTGCACGGCTGGCCTTTCCCGCCCGCACCGACGGGCTCACGGCCGAGCGCGTTGATCGGGCTCGGGTGCGGGACCGCTCGATCGTGCACACCTGGGCCATGCGGGGCACCCTCTACCTGATCGCCGCCGAGGACTACGGGTGGCTCGGGCGATTGGTCATCGAACCGAGGATCCCGAATGCCTTTCGCCGGCTTGAGCAGGAGGGCGTGCCGTCCGATCAGCCGGCCAAGGCCGTCCGGCTGATCAGGCGGCTGCTCGGACGGGAGGGTCCGCTCACCCGGCCGGAGATCGCCGAGCGGCTGCAAAGCGGAGGCATTCGTACGAAGGGGCAGGCCCTGGTGCACCTGCTGTGGCTGGCGACCGCCAAGGGCGTGATCTGCCGCGGGCCGGAGCGAGGCCGTGATCAGTGCTTCGTGCTGGTCCGGGACTGGATCGGTGAACCGGAGCCGATAGAGCGTGATGTGGCGTTCGCCGAGTTGGCCGTGCGATTCCTGAAGGCCCACGGGCCCGCGACGCCGGCCGACCTGGCCATGTGGTCTGGCATCCGGGTCGGCGATGCCCGGCGAGCCTGGGCCGGCATCGGGGATCGGCTGCTCGAGGTGGAAACGGGCCGGGGTGCCATGTGGTCGCTGCGACGATCGGCGGCCGAGGCCCCTGCCGGCGTGGTCCGGCTCATCCCGTGGTGGGACGAGTACCTCCTGGGGTGGAAGGATCGCGACCTGGTGGCGCCGCCAGCTCAGTGGAGGAAAATCAACCGCGACGGCGGCGGGTGGCTGAACCCGACCATCCTCGCCGATGGCCGGGCGGTGGGAACGTGGAACACCAACCCGACGCCGAAGGCCCGCCACATCGAGGTCCAGCCCTTCTCGGCCCTGTCGTCGACGGTCCGTCGCGGCATCCTGCGAGAGGCCCAGCACCTCTCGGACTTCCTGGGTGCTCCCGTCAAGCCGGTCTTTGCCGGCGGTCCCTGACGACGGGAGCATGCTCGTCGAGCTCGGCGACCAGGCGCTTCGGGGCAACCATCCGGTAGCTCTCCTCGACCCAATCCTTGAGGACGGGGAGCGGCGGGGTCCGCTCGCCGAACGGGACCGTCACCCAACCCGCCCGGCCCAGGCCGTAGCCGGTCGGGGCAGCGCCCGGGACGGACAAAGCCTGCTCGCGGGACTCGCGCAGCTTCACGGTCATCGCGGGCTCCTGCGAGTCCTCCATTCCCAAGAACACGAAGATCTTGCTCGCCACCTTGGCCACGTCCTCATCCCAGGGATGGTCCGCGTACGCGCCGGGAAAGCCCAGCGCATACGTCAGGACCCGCCGGCGCATCGCCCTGGGCTGGCTCACCCGCATGGCCTCATTGTTCCGGATGGTCGAGGTTCCAATGCGAGCACCAACGTCCCTCCGTCCCTCGCCAGCGCGGATGTCGTGCGCCAATCGCCATCCCACCTGAGCCTACTGTCCTCGAGCCCCTGTCGCGTTTCGCGGCGCCCGTGCCGCCGCCACCGGCCGAACGCGGCGACATCGGGCATCTCGTCTCCGGCTCTGCGACGTCCGGGAATATCGGATGCAGTCATTCGGTTAAGTTATTGCTCTCGTAAACTTCCCGTCGACCCACGGACGAGGTACCCATGGCCAACTGTGTGACCTGCGGCGTCGAGCTGCATCCGGAACGAGCAGAGAAGTACGACTACTGCACCAAGCCTGAGTGCGTGAAGCTCAATGGCAAGGGCCTTCCTATGGTGGCCGTCGGCGTGAACAAGGCCGCCGATCAGTTCGTCGTCCTCAACGAGCGCACCGAGCAGGAGATGGAAACGGGCCGATACAAGAGGCGGCCGGAGGTCCCTGGATCCGTGCGCAGCCCCTCGGGGACCCGGCCGGCCCGCACGCCGAGGGCGGCTCCCGTCGAGGCCCCTCGTCCCTCGGCCGGCGCTTCACGCCCGCGCTGGAGCCAGGCTCAGGAGAACCTGGCGATCATCTACCGAGCCATGGGGTTGAAGCCGGACGAGATCGCGAAGAAGCTCGGGGTGAGCCCGTACCTCGCCACACAGATCCTCCTCGACGCCACCGCTCGAGGTAGGCACTGACCGCTTCCAAGCCGGGACCGATCCCAATCCCTCCATCCTGGGCAGGTCCTTCTGGTCACGTAGCCCTGCCGGCTGGTGAAATACGTGCATGGCGACGCGCCGTCCGGATGTCGAGCTGATCGGCCGCGTCCCTCTTTTCGACGGACTCTCCCGCGCACATCTCGGCCGGGTCGCAGCCCTCACCGAAGAGACCACCTACAACCCTGGTCGGGTCATCGTGGAGAAGGACACTCCAGGACGAGCGTTCTACGTCATCGTCGATGGCACGGCGAAGGTCGTGAGGGGCAAGATGGTCACCGCCCGCCGCGAGGCCGAGCTCGGACCGGGTGACTTCTTCGGAGAGCTCGCTCTCCTTGACGGGGAGCGCCGGGCGGCGACCGTGATCGCCACCACGCAGCTCACGACGATCCGGATCGAACGAAACGCTTTCCGCCGCTTGCTTCGCGAGGAGCCGGAGATCGCGCTCAAACTGCTCGAGGGCATGGCCAGGCGCACGCGCAGGATCCTCGACGCTCGCCCGTTGTAGGCCGCGGTGCCCCGATCCACCGGTTGGTCAGCGCCCATCGCGCGAGACGCGGAACAGCGTGACCGGCTCCGAGATCCCCTTGAAGGAGCGTTCGTCGACGCGTTCGAAGCGCAGCCACGCATCGTCCACCGCCTTCACCACGGCCCGGCTCGCGAGGACCTCCCCTCGCCCTGCCACGGACGCGATGCGGGAGGCGAGGTTCACCGTGCCGCCGAAGAGGTCGAGGTCCCGCTCGATCACGGGACCGGTGTGGATCCCCGCGTGGGCCGACAGGGACCCGGCCGCCTCCATGGTCTCCACGAGGTCGACCGCGGCCTCCACGCCATCTCCCACCTCGGAGAACTGCAGCAGGGCGCCGTCGCCTAGAAGCTTCACGAGCCTGCCTCCCCGGCGCGTGGCCACCGCGTCCGCGTGCCGTTGGAGCTTCGTCGCCGATCGAACGGCCGCTTCGTCCCCTCGCTCCTCGGTCAGCCTGGTGAACCCGGAGAGGTCGACGAACACGATCGCGGGCGGGCCCTGCGATTGCGGCATCGGCAACAGTTCGTCCGTGGCGAGGAACCGCTCGACCCCTTTGACGATGCCGGCCACGAACCGCTGCTCGATGTACCGGTAGCTGAGCCAGACGAACATCTCGGGAGCCAACCGGACCAGGGTGGCCACGGCGAGGGTCACCTCACGAGGGAAGCGGTCGATCTCTCCCCTGAACATCCGGTCCTGGGCCGGACGCCCCATCTGCTCATCGAGCAGCTCGGTCCATCCGATCGCCACTTCCCTCGTGCCCTCGCCGAGCAGTCGCGCCGCCCGGAGCAGGACGTCGTCCCCGCTCGCGAGGCGCCACCCATCGAAGAAACGCTCGAACATCGCCTCCTCGTCGACGTGGATCGGCGCCGATGGATCGGGCCGTGGCAGCCCCAAGACCTCATACACGGACGGAAGGGTGGACGCCGTTGGCCCCGCGGAGGTCACGAAGTCGGCGAACGCATGACTCGAGCGTGGGGGACGGTTCGTTGGGTAGGTAGGCGTCCACATGATCCAGGTTGAGCCATCCCTCGGCCGTAGCTCGCTCCAGGATCGCCTCGGTGAGGCCAGCGCCGAGGAGCGCCGACACGAGCTTCACCCGGAAGACATCACCGAATCGCAACGCCCCCGACTGACTGGGCTTGACGATGCCGATAGACACGAGCCAGGCGACCCGATCCTGGGGAACGCCGGCTTCCGCCGCGATCTCCTCCGCGGAAAACGTCCTCGCCACCGGCCCATCCTATTCGGGCTCCGAAGATGCTCCACCACGGCCCCTGAGCTGCGATCGATGGTCGCCGGCTCTCTCTCTCGATGGATGTACCGTGATCCTCGAGCGAGGGATGTCCGTGGAAGAGCGGTTCGATCTGGTCGTGATCGGTGCCGGGCCGGCCGGCGAGAAGGGTGCCGCGCAGGCCGCCTACTTCGGGAAGCGCGTCGCCGTGGTGGAACGTTCGGCGGTACCCGGAGGGACGCCCGCTTCGACGGGCGGCATCCCGACCAAGACGATGCGGGAAGCGGCGTTGTACCTGACCGGGTTCCGGCGCCGGGAGGTCTACGGGGTCGGGCTGGACCTTGCGCCGGAAGTCTCCCTCGACCGCATTCGAGCACGCGCCGGAGAGGTCGTCCGGCTCATGATCGACACGGTGCGGGAGAACCTCGACCGGCACGGGATCGAGCTCATCCGAGGGGAGGGGCGCCTGGGAGCCGACCGTTCCGTCCTCGTGCGAAGCGAGAAGGAGCGGACCCTGAAGGGCCAGGCGGTCCTGATCGCCACCGGATCGCGGTCGTTCCGCCCAGCGACGGTGCCGTTCGACGACCCTGATGTGGAAGACTCCGAGTCGATCCTGGAGCTCGATCGGGTGCCTGGGCGTCTCGTCGTCGTGGGCGGTGGGCCTGTCGGCTGCGAGTACGCCTCGCTCTACGCCGCCCTCGGCGTCGAGGTGGTGCTCGTCGATGCCGGCGAGCGGCTCCTCCCGTTCATGGATACCGAGATCTCCCAGTTGCTGGCGAGGGCGTTCGCGGCGATGGGGATCCGCCTCGTGCTCGGCCAAGGGGTCGCGGCGATCGCGCGGCAGCAGGGGGACCTCGCCGTGACCTTGGCCGACGGCGAGATCGTGTGGCCGGAGAAGGTCCTGTTCGCGGCGGGCCGAGCGGGCAACACTGAGGAGCTCGGACTGGCGGAAGCTGGTATCGAGGTCGACGAGCGAGGCCGGATCCTCGTGGACGAGCAGTACCGGACGAGCGCCGAGGGGATCTACGCGGCGGGGGACGTGATCGGGCCGCCCGCGCTCGCCTCCGTGTCGATGGAGCAGGGACGGGTCGCGATCTGCCACGCGTTCCGCATCCCCTTCAAGGAGACCGTGGATCCGCTCCCGCCCTTCGGCGTCTACTCGATCCCTGAGGTCGGGATGGTTGGGATGACCGAAGAGGCCGCGGCCTCCGCAGGGATCGAGTACGAGGTGGGTCGGGGATGGTTCGCCCAGAACGCACGAGCTCGGATCGCGGGAACGACGGACGGCCTAGTGAAGCTCGTGTTCCGTCGGCAGGACCGGAAGCTGCTCGGCGTGCATGTGATGGGGGACGTCGCGTCGGAACTGATCCACATCGGCCAGTCCGTGATGCACGCCGGCGGCGCGATCGACCGGTTCATCAACACGACGTTCAACGTGCCCACCTACGCCGAGGCCTTCAAGTACGCGGCCTACGACGGTCTCCAGCGTCTCGGAGGACAGCCTCGCTCGCCCGACGCGCCCCGCTCCTGAAGCGTCCTCCGAGGCTACCGAGAACGCTCTACGTCACCGTGAACGCGGTCCGCATGCCCTCCTGATAGTGGGACTCGTGCTCTCCCTCGTCATAGATGTTGCAGATCAACACATACGAGCCCGCCGTGAGATCGACCGTCAACGTCGGCGTATCGCCCACCGGGACGTGCTCGACTTCGTCCACGACCTCCATCCCCTCGCCCGTCTCGGCGGCAGCCCCGTTCTCCTCCGTCGGGAGCGCCGTCGGGTCGAGGTCCGTGCGGATCACGACGAACTCATGGGTGTCGTCCGGACCCTCGTTCTCGATGTTGAAGGTCACGGGCCGAGCCCCATGATCGAGGCCTTGAGCAACCGTTGTGCCATCGTGCCCTCCCTCTTCCCACGGGCAAGTCGGGAGCTTACCCGCCCCCCGGTACTGGCTTCCAATGGCGGAGGGTTCGCCCTCCGATCGGCTAGGTTCGGCGGTGGATGCGAACGATCGGGTTGCTCGGTGTGCCGACGAACTCGGCGGGAACGATCAGCGGCGTTGCTCGTGCCCCCACGACCCTGCGAGAGGTCGGGCTCGTCGATGCGCTCCGGCAGCACACGGAGGTGCACGACTACGGGGATGTGATGCTCCCGGACCCTTCGCCGGAACGCGACCCCGCGACGCACCTCATCGATCCTGACGGATTCGTCGCGCTGGTCACTCGGGTCCGGCATGCGGTCGCCTCGATCCTGGACGACGGCCATTTCCCGCTCGTCATCGGCGGCGACTGCCCCCTGCTGCTGGGATGTCTCCTCGCCGCCAAGAACCACCATCGGATCGGCCTCTTGTTCGTCGATGGGCATGAGGATGCGTACCTTCCCGCGCAGTCATCGACCGGCGAAGCGGCGGACACCGAGCTCGCGTTCGCGCTTGGGATAGCCGACGCCTCCTGGTGGCCGGAGTTCGCGGCCGTGCCGCCGATCGTCGCACCTGCCGACGTCCGAATCCTCGGTGCGCGCGATGCTGCGCTCCTGCGTGCCGAGAGAGTTGCCTCGCTCGGCGACCGCCTCGCGCTCGTGGACGGCGACCGCCTCTTCGCGGAACCCGCCGGCGCGGCCGCGGAGGCGGTCTCCCCTCTCCCCGACCCGTGGTGGTTCCATCTCGACCTCGACGTCTTGTCGACGGAGGCGCTTCCAGCGATCGACTACCCGCAGCCCGGCGGTCTCGGGTGGAACGAGCTCTCCCTCGTCGTCACGACGGCACTGGGCGGGAACCCAACGGGGTGGGACATCACGATCTACAACCCGGACCTGGATCCCGAACGGATCCATGCACAGCGTATCGTCCGTTTCATCGGTTCCGCGATCGGAGAGGCCCCAGGCCGATAGTGGTTCTCGGAAGCGGGCACGGCCAGCCTTTGGGGAGCTGGCTCGCACGATCATCGGAGCGCTCGAACACCTCCTGTCGGAGGTATCCCGTGAAGCCCGTCGGTTCCCGGGGTCGCAGCCCGGGCAGACGACCTGCGAAATGGGTGTTCCGCCGGTGGTGCCTCGGACTGGGGCTCTTCTGCAAGATGCCGCTGACCGGCTTGGTCAACATGCTCCCATTCTCCTGAGCTGTCTCAGCGAACCCTCCGATGGTCATCACGATCGGTCTCGCCTGCCTCGGGTAGTTGGCCGTGCACGAGGTCGAGCTGATCGTGATTGGATTGGAGCTCGAGCGGAGGGATCGCCATGCCACGAAGGATCGTCCATCACACCGCTCCCGCCAAGCCGCGTGAGCCGCGCGCCGACCAGAAGCAGAAGGGCCCCGCTCCTCCGCCACCGCCGGCCTGGCGGCACTGGCTCCTGTACCTGGGGATCGCCGCCACGATCCTCCTGTTCTTCCTGCCCATCGGCCGGACGAGCTCCAGCGAGCTGAGCTACACGCAGTTCGTGAACGACGTGACGGCAAACAAGGTCAAGACCGCCACGATCGACTCGAACGGTGGGGTCTCCGGCACGCTGACCGATGGAACGGTCTACAACACCCAGATCCCCGTTGCCCTCCAGGATTCGAACCTCTCCACACTCCTTCAGCAGCACAACGTCCAGATCACCGGGGAGGGCCCATCGTCCTCGACCTTCCTCGCGATCCTGGTAAACCTCCTCCCGCTCATCCTGCTCTTCGGCGTGTTCTGGTACATGGGGCGGCGAGCCCAGCGGCAGGCCGGCGGTGGAGGTTTCCTGGGCTTGGGTGGGCTGACCGGCTCCAGGGCAAAGCTGTGGGACGAAGAGCGGCCCAACGCAACTTTCGCCGACGTCGCTGGCTACGAGGGCGCCAAGCAGGAGGTCAACGAGGTCGTCGATTTCCTCAAGCACCCCGAGCGCTATCGGCGGATCGGTGCCCGGGGCCCTCGAGGCGTGCTCATGGTGGGGCCGCCGGGCACTGGCAAGACGCTGATGGCACGGGCCGTTGCCGGGGAGGCGAGCGTTCCTTTCTTCTCCGTCACCGGCTCGAGCTTCGTCGAGCTATTTGTCGGCCTCGGCGCGTCCCGCGTCCGCGACCTCTTCAGTAACGCCAGAAAACGGCAGCCATCGATCATCTTCATCGACGAGATCGACGCCATCGGACAGCGCCGCGGGTCCGGCGTGATTTCGAACGACGAGCGCGAGCAGACCCTCAACCAGCTCCTCGCCGAGATGGACGGGTTCGACCCGGCGACAGGCGTGGTCGTCATAGCCGCCACGAACCGGCCGGAGATCCTGGACCCGGCCCTGCTTCGGCCGGGCCGGTTCGACCGGCAGGTCGAGATCCCCCTGCCGAACCTCAGGGAGCGCTCGGCGATCCTTGCCATTCACGCGAAGGGCAAGAAGCTCGGGCCGGACGTCGACCTCGAGGCCGTCGCTCGCGGCACGCCGGGGTTCTCCGGGGCCGACCTCGCCAACCTGGTGAACGAGGCAGCGATCGTGGCCATCCGGGCCGGCAGGGACATGGTCTCCGCGCGGGATTTCGCCGATGCCCGGGACCGCCTCCTCCTTGGAAGGCGAGAGGCGACCAATGCGCTCCTGCCAGACGAGAAGCGGGCGGTTGCCGTCCATGAGGGAGGCCATGCCTTGGTTGCGGTGTACTCCGAGCATGCGGATCCGGTGGCGAAGGTCTCCATTCTCCCCGCCGGGCAGGCCCTCGGCGTGACCGAGCAGCTCCCCGTCGACGAGCGACACTTGTATCCGGAGAGCTATCTCCGTGACTCACTGGCCATCCGCATGGGAGGACGGGCAGCGGAGACCCTTGTTCTCGGCGAGGTGTCCAGCGGCGCGGCGAACGATCTGGCTGGTGCCACACAGCTCGCCCTGAGGATGGTGCGGGAGTTCGGGATGAGCTCGCGGCTTGGACCGGTCGGATTCGGGGACGGTGGGCCGACGTACCTCGGACGGCAAGAGATCAGATCCCGCGACTACGCCGAGGCCACGCAGGCCCTCATCGACGAAGAGGTCGGCCGCCTGCTGAAGGAGGCCGACGACCGAGCCGGGGCGATTCTCCAAAGGCACAAAGACGTCCTGGATCGGCTGACGGAGTTGCTCATCGAGCGCGAGATGATCGACGGGGCGGAGGTCTACGCGCTGGCCGGCCGACCTCAGCCGGTCGGTGCCGAGGAGACGATCGCGCCACAGCGCGCAGCCGTTGCCGCCGACCGGGTTCGCGAGATCTCGAACAAGCGGCAGCCGGGAGGCTGAGCGCGGTCACCTCGTGGTCCGGCACGGAAACGACGGATGCGGGCGCGTCGAGCGCTGTTATCGGGAGGCGTCGGATCCCGTGCGCCGGGGCTTGAACTCATCGCATATGTCGTTCGCATGGATCACGCCACGGACGTACCGGCACCCGCCGATCTCGAGGCGGGGGAACATGAACTTACACTCACGGCAGCTGAACTTGGGGTTGTCGGCACGCCGGTAATTGGCTGCCGCCTTCGAGAGTCCCTGGATTGCCGGCATGTTCGGGCTTCCCTTCTATTGGGACTCGCCGATCCTACGGTTCCTTCGGGTCGAGAGCCAACCGACAGGTTGCTCCTGCTCAAGCCCGGTGTGGGCGATTGAATGCCCCACCCTAAACGCTTTTGCAGGTAGGGCATCCCGCTAAAGCTTGCGCGCGCGGTTGACGATGCCAGTGAGGTCGCTCAGTCGACGAGGGTGCAGTGCCAATGCGGCAAGCGACGCAAGAAGGGGGTTAAGGAGGCCCGGAACGATTGGTCCGGCTCTATCTCATACCCGTGAGGGGTCGCGGTCGGGTGCTGCCCGGGCGAACCCCAGACCGGTGAGGGGGCATCATGATGAGGCGACGGCATCAGGACGGCGGCCAGGATTCGGTCCAGCCGAGAGAACCAGGAATCAAGGAAGCTCTCGGTCCGGAGATGACCGTGGTCGGTCGTGGGGCTCAGGTGGAGGGGACGCTGGTATCGACCGAATCAATTCGCATAGACGGCCAAGCCAGGGGGAAGATCGCCGCCCGAGGCGACGTGATCCTCTCGACCAACAGCCACGTGGAGGCCGACATCCGTGCCCAGAACGTGGTATTGGGGGGGACGCTCAAGGGCAACATCACCGCACGGACGAAGACCGAGCTGGCCCCGGGCGGCCGGCTGGAGGGCAAGATCTGGTCCAAGGTCTTGGTGGTGAGCGAGGGGGCCCTGTTCTTCGGTCAGTCGAACATGGACCTCGAGGACGCCCCAGGCGAGGCAGACGGGTCTTCGTTTCCAGAAGACGAGCTACGGACGGCCTATGAGGATGCGGCGCGCAGGGGCGCCGAGTGGTACAGGTCAAGGCTCTTTGGACCGAAGGCGGAGCCCGATCACGAGCGGGCGGAGAAGCCGGATGGTCCCACCTTGTCGGAGCCAGATGAGACCGACGCCCGCTCGGTTACCTTCAATTAGTTCATCACGGTCGCCGATGACCGGCTCGAGGACCACGCGATCCACAGGGCCTCTTCCGACCACCGATGGTCGATTCCTTCGAACGCCTGTTCCACGAGCTGCTCGCACTCCCTCTCCAGATAGAGCACCCGCTCGCGCATCATGACGTAGGCGCCGAGAGCTCCGACCCAGAACGAGCCGACGGCGATCGCTCCGAACATCAGCCAGTCCATCACTCCACTTCCACCTCCTCGTGCTTGCTTGCCGTGGAGCATGCCCGGCCCTTGGGCTTCTCGTTGTCATGGGGAACGCCCATCCGTGTCCCCAGTAGCCAGGAATCCCCGACTGCCGGCTGGCAGGGGATGGAAAGCGGGAATGGGACTGTGACGGGTCTTTCCCTCACTACGGACAAGGTGGTCCAATGCCGCTCGACGCCCTGACATCCATCTCGTCGCGGTCCGGAGGATCATCGGGGCGATCAGCAGCACGAGAAGGGATCCGCGGATGCGCGTCCTGCTGTGGCACGGGTGGCTGCTCGAGGGCACGGGCTCGAACGTCTACACGGCGAGGGTGGCCGAGGGGCTCGCCGCCGACGGGCACGACGTAGTGCTGCTTTGCCAGGAGGAGCGGCCCGAACGGTATCCGTGGGTCGATTCCACTGGAACGGTCGGCGGCGAAGGGGTCTCCGACCTCACGCCGAACGGAACCATGGCCCACCCTGGGCGCTGCATTCTGCTCCGGCCGGACATCGGACAGCTGCTTCCGGTGTTCGTCCTCGACGAGTACGAGGGCTTCGACGTCAGGCGTTTCGTCGATCTGACGGAGACGGAGCTCGAGGGATATCTCAGCCGCAACGTCGAGGCCGTGCGTCGAGCCGTGGCGTGGCAGCACACGGACGTCGTGATCACCGGTCATGCTGTTCCGGGCGGGGTCGTCGGCAAACGTGCGGTCGGCGGGGGGAATTTCGTGACGACGATCCACGGAAGCGACCTCGAGTACGCGATCCGGCTCCAACCGCGGTACCGGCGACTCGCCGCGGAGGGGCTCCTTGCGGCTGCGGCGGTCACCGGCTCGTCCCGCGACGTCATCACGCGGTGCGCGCAGCTCGTGCCCGGTGTCGAACAGCTCGCGCACGTCGTCCCTCCCGGCGTCGACGCGGAGCGCTTCAGGCCACGGCCGCGGGACGAGGCCCTGCTTGACCTCGCGGGCCGACTCGACGCCGACCCAGAGACCCGACGCGGTCGACCGTCATCGCTCGACGAGGACGTCCGACGCGCATGCGAGGCACGCGACGGCGAGGCCCTGGACGCGCTGGCGCACGCCTACGACCAGACGGTTCCCGACCCCGCGGCCGGGGCACGCTTGCGCACGCTGTCGATGGGCCATCCGATCGTCGGCTACCTCGGCAAGCTGATCCCGCAGAAGGGCGTCGCCTTGCTCCTTGGAGCGCTCCCTCGATCGCGCCATCGACTCTCCTCGCTGATCGTCGGGTTCGGCCTTGAGCGGGAGCGGTTGACGGCACTCGCCTTCGCGCTCGCGGCGGGCGACGAGCAGACGATCCAATGGCTGCTGGGCACATCCGATGCCGCCTTTGGCGGATCGGATCTGCCACATTCGCCGCTGCGTTCCGAGGTCGTCTTCACGGGGCGACTGGATCACAGCTACGCCCCGGATGCGCTCGCCGCGATGGACGTGTTGGTCGTGCCGTCCGTCCTCGAGGAGGCGTTCGGGATGGTGGCGGCCGAGGGAGCGGCAGCGGGCGCCCTCCCCCTTCTCGCGCGTCACTCCGGACTCGGCGAGGTCGCGGCCGCGCTCGAGGGGCACGTCGGCCAGCCGCAACTGTTCTCGTTCGAACCGGGTCCGGGCGCACCTGATCGGATGGCAATGGGCATCGATCGGCTGATCGAGCTGCAACCGCGAGAGAGGAACATGCTCCGGGAAGCGATCCGTGGATTCGTCGCCGATGCGTGGTCGTGGCGGCGAACGGCCACAGGGCTCCTCAAGGTGGCAGGTCCGATGACCTGATGACAGAATCCGGTAGCGTATTCGCTCCTCACCGCCGAGCGGTGGGTGTGATGCTCATGCTCACGTCCCAAGCCGCGGCGTGAGCCCCGGAGAAATCGCTGGTCACACGACGTAACCGATAAACGCGCCTACACGCCATCGGCACATTCATGCCAACGACGACCTGCGCGTTTGCCAAACCGCTTTCAGACCGCGACTTCCAACGATGCAGCGCACCGAAGGATCGCATCGGCGGAAAGGTCGATGTCCTGCTCGGTCGTGGACCAGTTGGAGATAGAGATCCGCATCGCACCGCGGTCCTGCCAGATCGTGCCACCCACCCAACACGTCCCGTCGCGCTGGATCGCCGCGATGACCGCTGCGGTGCGCTCGTCGGCTCTGCGGTCGTCGTCGGTGGGCGCAGCGAAGCGGACGAGGACCTGGTTGAGGACGACGTCGTTGAGGATCGTGACCCCGGGCGCGGCGGCGAGCCTCTCCGCGATCCGGCGGGCGAGCGCACAGCATCGGTCTACGAGCTCGGAGACGCCGGATCGACCGAGCGAGCGTAGCGCGGTGTAGACGCTGAGGCCTCGGGCGTGGCGCGAAGATTCGGGTACATGGTCGTACGCCTGATACGCCTCGCCAGCGCCCCGCACCAAGTAGGCAGCGGTCACGGTCATCGCCGCCCGGTGGGCGGCCGGGTCGGCCACGAACACGATGCCGCAGTCATACGGCACGTTGAGCCATTTATGGGCGTCCGTGGCCCATGACTGCGCCCTCTCGAGCCCGTCGACGTGATGGCGCAGTCCCGGCGATGTGGCCGCCCACAGCCCGAAGGCGCCGTCAACGTGGAGCCAGGCGCCGCGCTCGGCTGCGGCTGCGGCGATCTCGCGAAGCGGATCGAAGGCCCCGGTGTTCACGTTCCCCGCCTGGGCGCAGACGATCGTCGGCCCGGTGAACGCCTCAAGGGCCCGGCGGAGCTCGTCGGCCCGCATCCTCCCCTGTCCGTCCACGGGAATCCTCGTCACGCGCTCGCTCCCGAGTCCCAGCATCCGCAACGCGACGAAGATCGTGGTGTGCGCCTCATCGCCGACGATGACGTTGACCGGCGGCGCCTCGAATAGCCCGCGAGCCTCCACGTCATAGCCCACGGCGTGAAGGACCCCATGACGGGCGGCCGCCAACCCGGTGAAGTTGGCCATCGTCCCCCCGGTGACGAATCCCGCGCTCGCGTTCGCAGGCAGCCCGAAGAGCGTCCTGAGCCACGAGCCGGCCACCTCCTCGACAACGGACATCGCCGGTGATGCGGGGTAATTCCCGGCGTTCTGGTCCCACGCTGCGGCCAGCCACTCGGTCGCAACGGTCACGGGGAGGCTTCCACCGATGACGAACCCGAAGTAACGCGGCCCGGCCGTGGCGACGAGTCCGGGATCCGCGTCGCGTGCGAGGTGCTGGAGGACGAGCTCGGGGTCCTCACCCGGTTCGGGAAGGTCTCCGCCCAACGTTGCTCGCAGGGCGTCCGGATCGATCGGTCGCCCGACCGGGCGCTCCGCCAGGTCGGCCAGGTAATCGATCGCTATCTCGGCCGCCTGCCGCAGGGGGGCGGGATCGATCGGCTGCTCGTCCATCTTCATTCCGGCTCGCAGCATCCTACGTCGAAGCCGTGGCCACGGGAATCCCACGGCTTTTCGGGACATGGTGCACGCCCCGATCACCGTGGTGTCGCTCAAGCCTACGTAGCCGCCCTCGAGCCCAAGCTCGGTGGGAGCGGCCCATCTGTCTTCTTGGAGGTGACCGCCCGTAGCGGAATCGGTTCTCTGGCGGCATCTAGGGCGTGTCTCCCAAGTTGTGCTGGTGACCGGGGGAGTCTGGGTGGGTGACGCGTTCAGCAGGACTCAGCGAGGCGGCTTGGCTCGGATCGAGCCGTTGATGCCCCAGGCGGAGGGGCGGTCTCGTCCGTGGCGTGATCATCGCCAGGTGGTCGAGGGGATCGGAGATCCTCCTGGGCCGCCGGTGACCGCCGTACGCAGCGCGCCGCCGCTTCGCGAGAAGGCTGTCCGTCCACAGCGAACGACCATGAGGAAAGGGGGTTACCCACTCCTCTCCATTTCAATTTACACCGCACAGGAGGGCTTGCGGCAAGCCCCGGGTCGTGCCGCATAATCGCCGGCCGAAGCCAGAACCTACGGAAAATGGGAGTCACGAAATGCGCGTGTCGTTGACCACGTATGGGTCGCGCGGGGACGCGACGAACGACCGCGAGGGGAGTGGCCAGCAATGGACGCCGACGTGATCATCGTGGGCGCCGGCCCGACCGGCCTGATGCTCGCTTGTGAACTGTGCCTGGCCGGTGTGCGGCCGCTGGTACTAGAGCGGCAGCCGCAGATCCGAGACATCCCGAAGGCCGGCGGGCTCAGCGGGCAGATCCTGGAACTCCTGCGCTACCGAGGCGAGCTCGAGCGATTCGAAGCAGCCGGCACCGCTTCCCGGCCGGCTCCCCGGTTGCCGTGGGGCGGGATGCACGTGGACTTCACCCAACTCCCAGATCCCCCGATGGCGGTGCTGCCGCTCCCGCAACCGCTCCTCGAGGGCGTCCTCGACGAGTTCGCCCGCGAGCTCGGCGCCGAGATCCGCCGCGGCCGGGAGGTAGTCGGGCTGAGCCAGGACGACGCCGCGGTGACCGCGGATGTGCGCGGCCCGGACGGACAGGATCGGGTGACCGCCCCATACCTCGTCGGCTGCGATGGGGCGAGCAGCCGGGTGCGCGACCTGGCCGGCATCCCGTTCCCCGGCATCACGTACCCGGAGGTCCAGCGGCTCGCCCTGGTCACCGTGCCCGATTCCGTGACCGTGCTCGAGAACGGCGACATCGACGTCGCCGGCGTGGGCAGGATCAGCTTCGGATTCACTCGAACCGAACGCGGTGAGTTCGCCCTCGGGTCGACCAACCCCGAGCTCATGGGGCTCTACACCAGCGAGGAGGAGTCCGCCGACTACGACGACGAGGAGCCGATGACCGTGACCGAGCTCCGGGACAGCATCCGCCGCGTGCTCGGCGTGGATCTGCCGCTGGGAGAACCGACCCGGCTGACGCGCTTCACCTTTCACGCTCGGGAGGTCGAGCGATACCGCGACGGGCGGATCCTGATGGCCGGCGACGCCGCCCACCTGTTCCCCTCCCCGGGCGTCGCACTCGGCGCCGGTCTCCTCGACACCGTCAACCTCGCCTGGAAGCTGGCCGCCGACATCCAGGGCTGGGCGCCGGACGGCCTGCTGGACACCTATCACGACGAACGCCGGCTCGCATGCGCACGCAACATGCTGCATGCGCAAGCCCAGGTCGCGATCCGGCGCGGCCACGACCCGGCCGCCGTCGCACTCCGGGACCTCTTCCAGGAACTGCTCATCAACGAGCAGCCACTGCGCCGCCTCGGCGGTCTCATGGCCGGCTCCGAGGTTCGCTACCCGTTCCCCGGCCACGACCACCACGCCCTGATCGGGACCTTCGCACCCGACCTTGCATTGCACACCGACCGGGGCGCGACGAGCGTCGCGGAGCTCATGCACACGTCACGACCCGTCTTCCTCGACCTCGCCGACCGCTCAGACCTCCGCGAGATTGCCCGGGACTGGCAGCATCGCGCCGACATCCACACCGCCGAAACCGATCACCGACCAGCCGACGCCCTCCTGATCCGCCCGGACGCCCATATCGCCTGGGCCGCAACCATCGACGAACCCACCAACACCGCCGCGCTCGCGCTGCGAGAAGCCCTCTCCGGCTGGTTCGGCACACCCCTGAAAGCGACAGTGCCCATCATCGATCGGCCCTCCTGATCGGCCGACCGAACATCGCCAGGAGCGCCCATCCCGTGGGCTGCACCGCCAACTCGGCATGCCCGAAGAGACCGGCACACTCGGCGGCGTTCCGCGGCGGCAGCCCGTCGTCGTACTCACCGGCGAGCAACAGCACCGGCTTCCAAGATCATCCTGTTAGGAGTTCTTAGGAGACACGTCCTCGTCGCTTTCGGTACGAAGGGTCGCGGAGGCACAGGAGTATTGACTGCGGCTAGGATCGCCTTCCCGTGGGTGAGCACTCGCGCCAGGAGGTGGCCCGGAAGGCCGGGGTCGATCCCGACTACGTCGACCGGTTGGTCGAACTCGGGCTCCTGAAGCCTGGCACGGGGGACACGTTCTCGCCGGGTGACGTGCGCAGGGCGCGTTGGGTGCAGGGCTTGGAGCGGGCCGGCGTGCCGCTCGATGGGATGGCCGCAGCCGTCCGGGATGGAGCTCTCTCGTTTTCCTACCTGGATGTGACCGCGTTCGATCGGTTCGCCGGGCTCAGCGCCACGACCTTCCGCGAGCTGAGCGAAAGGACCGGCGTTCCCCTGGAGCTCCTGAAGGTGGTCCGCGAGGCCGTCGGCTTCGCGGAGCCACGGCCTGAGGACCACGTCCGCGAGGACGAGCTATCGGTCGTGTCGGCGATCGAGCTCCAGCTCTCGAAGGGGTTCCGGCCAGTTGTCATCGAGCGGTGGCTTCGGGTCTTGGGGGACAGCCTCGCCCGAATCGCCGAGACGGAGACGGACTGGTGGCGCAGCGAGGTCGGGATGCCCCTGCTGGAGTCCGGTATGACGGAGAGGGAGATGCTGGAGGCCCAAGCCGACCTCGGGTCAAGGATGGCGCCCCTCATCGAGCAGGCTCTCCTCGCCATCTACCACGGGCAGCAAGAACACGTCTGGAGCAAGAGCGCCGTCGAGGTCGTGGAGGGCGCGCTGGAGAGCGCCGGCCTGTACAGCCGGTTGCGCCGGCCGCCGGCGGTGTGCTTCCTCGACATCACCGGGTATACCCGGCTGACCGAGGAGCGGGGGGACGAGGCTGCGGCGGACCTGGCGGCGAGGATGGCCACCCTGGTCCGGCGGTCCTCCCAGGAACACGGGGGGCAGCCGGTGAAATGGCTCGGCGACGGCGTGATGTTCTACTTCTCGGACCCGGGCCCCGGCGTCTTGGCCGCTCTCGACATGGTGGAGGGCGTCGCGACCCATGCCCTACCGCCCGCCCACGTCGGGATCCACTCCGGGCCGGTGGTCTTCCAAGAGGGTGACTACTTCGGCCGGACCGTGAACATCGCGGCGAGGATCGCCGAGTACGCCAGACCCGGCGAGGTGTTGGTGAGCCAGGAGGTCGTGGACGCGGCCGGCGGAATTCCGGTCTCGTTCACGGAGGTCGGGCCCGTCGAGTTGAAGGGCGTATCGGGCACACTCCGCCTCCTCACGGCCCGTCGGGGCGGTTGAGCCTCGAGGGGAGGGGTTGCAGCTAAAGTCGACCGCCTTCGCGTCGGCCCAGCACCCGCTGGCCACTCGGTGAGGGCGAGATCACTCGCTCGGCCGTTCGCGACCCGACGGAGAAGGGGGCTGCATCCGCTGAGCTCTGGACCGGGGTCGGCAGCGCTGGCTCAGCGGAGCTGGCGAGTCGACGTGCGAACCTGGTCGCCGGCTATCGGGTTGTAGAGCTGGCTCAGGAGCCTGAGAGGCACTTGGCGCGTACAGTTCAGAACCTCAGACCCTCTTCCGCGTCAGGACATCTTCAAGCCGTGCGCTTCCGCGACGGACGCTTCTTCTGCTTCTTCTTGGCCGCATCCACGCTCACCTTGAGCGCGTTCATCAGTTCCTCTACCTTCGCCCCGGGCGAAACGGCCGCCGGCTCCTCGGCGCGCTCGACCGGCGTCTTCGCAGCGATCCGCTTGAGCAGTTCCTCGCGGTAGGTGTCCGAGTAGGCTGCGGGATTCCACTCGGTCTTCAGTGTCTCGATCAGCAACTCGGCCAACTGCAGTTCCCGATCGGACACGTCGATCGCCTCAACCCCCGGAGCCACCTCACGGCCATCTCGCACCTCGTCGCCGAAGAACAGCGTCTCGAGCCCAAGCACTCCCCCGGCCGGCCGGATTGCGACCAGATGCGGCTTCGTCCGAAGGACGAACCGGCCGATGCCGACACGACCTGCCCGCTCCATCGCCCGGAGCAGCAGCGTGTACGGCGTCTCCCCTCCCCGCTGAGGAGCGATGTAGTAGCTCTTCTCGAAGTAGACCGGGTCGATGTCGGCCAGATCAACGAAGTCCTCGATCTCAATGGTATGGCTGCACTCGGGTCTGGCCGACTCGATCTCGTCGGGGCGCAGAAGCACCATGCGGCCATCCTCGGCCTCGTAGCCGCGCATGAGATCTTCGAACGCGACCTCCGCCTCGGCGAGTCCCGAATCTCCCCCCAGGGCCGCCGACGGCATTTGTTCCGGTTCACGACCTCCGCCGACCGGCGCGACATGGGCTTCTTCGACCTCGGCGGCTTCCAAACCATGCTTCTCTGGCTCCTCCGCCGGGACGAAGCGCCGATAGCGGACTCGGCGACCACCAGCGTCCACAAGGTGGAAGCGGACATCCTTCCGCTCAGTCGCCGGGTAGAGCCGAACGAGAATCGACACGAGGCCGAACGCAAGGGATCCGGTCCAGACGGCCTTGGCCATGGCGGAAGCCTAACGCGTCGGGGTATCGCGCATGGAGACTCCTTTTCGCCTTGGATGGACATGCCCGCATGACGTCGAAAAACGCCGCGCAACGACCCAGACCAACCGGAACCGAAACAGCACGCCACCTGAACCCGGAGCCCTCGAACAGGCCGCTCACCTGAGCCTTTCCTCGTGGGGCGGGGAGGACTCGAACCTCCGACCGACGGATTATGAGTCCGCTGCTCTGACCGACTGAGCTACCGCCCCCTGCGTGGAATGTACCGCGCCCCACCCGTTGGGGACAGAAATCCGCAAACCATCCCGGCCGGGCCTTTGCGTACCACTTGACGGAGGGTGGGGCACTTGCTGGCAAGTTTCCGTGAGGATCGTGCTCCCAGCCCGCACGTGCGGGCGCGGGTGGAGGAGGTCAGGGCCTACCTCGAGGCCAACATTACACGGGACGTGGACATGGTCTCGGTTGCCCGGCAGGTCGCGCTCAGCCCCTTCTACCTGACCCGGATCTTCAAGGCCCAGTACGGCGTCCCGCCCTACCGGTACCTGATCCGGCTCCGTATCAACTACGCGACCCGCCTTCTTCGCGACTCCGTGCTGTCGGTGACTCAGATCTGCCATCACGCGGGGTTCAATAGCCTCTCCCACTTCACCACGACCTTCCACCGCCACGTGGGCATGAGCCCCACGCAGTATCGGCGGATGGTCGACTGGGAACGAGATGTGGGTCGGTACGGCCCGAAGACGGAGGCCGTCCTCAAGCAGCCCCGTCGCCACGACTTCTGAACGTTCTGGAGCTGATCGCATGGCTCCGGGGTGGGACTCGAACCCCCAACCAAACCTACGGATCAGCAGCCTGAATGAGCCGGCGTCCCCGTCTCCTCACGTCTTGGTGCGGTAGTTGAGGTAGACGACGCCGCCTCCGAAACGGCGTTCGTCCAGCAGTTCGAGGTTCAGGCGCACATTTCTGGGGAGAGATTGTTTACCGCCTCCCACCACGGCGGGAGCGACGAACAGGTGCCACTCGTCAACTAATCTGGCCTTGATCGCCTGGGCGGCGAGGTCGGGACCGCCCACGCTGATGTCATGTCCCCCCGTCGCTTTCAACTGCCGAACACCTTCAGGTTCGAAGTCTCGCTCTAGCCGCGTCCTGTCGCTGGATACCGTCTCCAGCGTCTTCGAGTACACGATCTTGTCGGCCGCCCGCCATATCTTCGCGAAGTCCTGGATGAACGGGTGTTGATCCGCGAGGTCCATGGCCTCCCAGGCGACCATCACCTCGTACATCCGGCGCCCATAGAGGTAGGTGCCGACGTTGCGCTCGAGGTCGTTGACGAACGTGTGCACCTCCTCGTCCGGCTCAGCCCAGTCGAAGTTGCCCTCCTCGTCCGCAACGTAGCCGTCGAGGGACATGATCGCCGAGTAGATCAACTTGGCCATGGTGAGCCTCCCTTTGCGCATACTGTGGATGACCGGCCGACGCCGGTCAGCGCACGACGCGATACGTGATGTGCGTCGCGAACGGTGACTGGAGCAGGCGCAGGTGCTCGAGGCTCACCGGCTCGTCGAAGCCATCGAACAGACGCTTCCCGCCCCCGAGCACGACCGGCGCGATCGAGATCGACAGCTCTTCAACGACTCCGGCGCGCAGCGCCTGGCGGATGACGTCCGCCCCGCCCATGATGAACACGTCCTTGCTGCCCGCGGCATCGCGTGCTCGGGTGATCGCCTTGTCCAGCCCGTTCACGAACGTGAATCCGTCGTCTGCGGGAGCGTCCTCCGGCCGGTGCGTCAGAATGAAAAACGGCACGCCGAACGGGTTGTGGCCGCCCCACGCCTCCGCTGCCTCGTAGGTGTTACGGCCGCCGACGACGGCGCCGACGCGAGCGAATGCATCGTCGAGGACCTCCTTGTCCGCGCCCGTCGGCTCGCCTCTTGGCTCCTCGTCGTAGGTCCACGGACCACCGAAGACCCAGTAGTGCAATCGCTCACCGCCATCGCCCAGACCGCGACCGGGGCCATCGTTCGGTCCGACGATGTACCCGTCCAGCGAGGTCGTGATCCCTGCGTTCACCTGCGTCATCGGTCTCCTCCTCCTCGGCCGTCACATCATCGGTCAGGACCGGCGCACCCGTGGAAACTCATCGGTGCAGGCTTCGGTGTGTGCTCACGGTCCCGACCGAGTGACGACTTCAGACCACGAGCCCGCGGTCCCTCGGCACTCCGGTGGGTCGGTGCCCTACGGTGTCGAAAACCCGTTTCCACTTGCGTTTTGCGGCTCCGGGGGTGGGACTCGAACCCACAACCTACGGATTAACAGTCCGCCGCTCTGCCAATTGAGCTACCCCGGAACGACCCACGGAGTCTACCAACGGGCCTCCGCGCCCTTTCGTCGCGCGCGATTCCGCTAGGCTCTGATCGGCGTAATCCTGGGGTTTCTCATCGGCTACCAGCTGGGGCGAAGCGGCGAGACCCTGTCGGGCTCGGCCGGACGGTTGGGCCAGTCGGCGGTCAACCGCGCCCGGAGCAGCCTCCAGGCCAGGATGGCCAGGGACGGGGAGGCCGCAGGCTAGGCTTGCGGTGCGCTATTCCAAATAGTCGCGGAGCTTCTGCGACCGTGAGGGGTGCCGCAGCTTCGACAGGGTCTTCGACTCGATCTGGCGGATCCGCTCTCGGGTGACCCCGAACTCCCGCCCAACCTCCTCGAGCGTCCGGGGGTGGCCGTCGAGGAGCCCAAAGCGGAGCTGGATCACCTTCTTCTCCCGCTCTGACAGCGTGTGCAGCACGGCCTCGAGCTGCTCCTGGAGCAAGATGAACGAGGCGGCGTCCACGGGAACCACTGCCTCGGAGTCCTCGATGAAATCCCCGAGATGTGAGTCCTCCTCCTCGCCGATCGGCGTCTCCAGTGACACCGGCTCCTGCGAGACCTTCAGGATCTCCCGGACCTTCTCCGCGGGGATACCCATCTGCCGGCCGATCTCCTCCGGGGTTGGCTCGCGGCCGAGGTCCTGGAGCAGCTGGCGCTGCACTCGGACCAGCTTGTTGATGGTCTCCACCATGTGCACGGGGATGCGGATCGTCCGGGCCTGGTCGGCGATGGCCCTGGTGATCGCCTGGCGGATCCACCACGTGGCGTACGTCGAGAACTTGTAGCCCTTCGAGTAGTCGAACTTCTCCACTGCACGGATGAGCCCGAGGTTCCCCTCCTGGATGAGGTCGAGGAACAGCATGCCGCGTCCCACGTACCGCTTGGCGATCGAGACCACCAGTCGGAGGTTGGCCTCGATCAGCTTCTTCTTGGCCAGCTGGCCGTCCCGCTCCACGCGACGGAGGAAGTCCTCCAGGTCCTCCGGGGCCTTGGGCTTCCAGCTCTTGGGGATGCGATCCCGGCCGATGCCCTCGACCTTGCCGAACTTGTCCTGCTGGTGCTCCCGGATGGCCACGACCCTCTCGACGACGATCCGAAGGCGCTTGCCGTCGACCTTGCCGTTGCTGTCCTCGCCGTCCTGGAAGTCGTACAGCTCGGTGGCGAACTCGCCGGCCTCGATCCGCCTGGCCAGGTCCACCTCCTGCGCCGCCGTGAGGAGGGGGACCTTGCCGATCTCCTTCAGGTACATCCGGACCGGGTCGTTCGTCGGCGCCTTCAGCAGGTCGACGTCCAGGCGAGCGGCGACGCCCGGTTCGACGAGGTCGTCACCGGGGACCTCGATGACCTCGATGCCCTCGTTCCGAAGATGTTCCTCGACCTGGGTCAGGAACTCCTCGACCTGCTCGGGTGTGAAGTCATCGACGGGGACGGCTTCCAGCAGATCGTCCGAGGTGACGAACCCTCGTTCCCGACCGCGGGCGGCGATCGATTCCTTCGCCTCCTCGAGACCGAGGTCTCGCGCCACTTCGGTCAATGGGTCTCCTCGCGGGCGGGGGATGGTGGCCGCCCGGAAGTGTACGAAACCGCACCGGAGGCGACCCATGGGCGCGCCTGCGTCCCTCAGGCGGCGTCGCCGTGCCGCTCCTTCAGCCGGCGGAGCTCGCCATCGGTGGCGATGAGCTCGCCGAACAGGGCATCGTACTCCGGGTGCGTCGTTGGGTTGAGCTTCTGCAGGCGCCGCCGGAGGTCCGCGCTCCTACGGCGGAGCGCGAACTCCTGGAGCCTGGCCCACACGTCCTCCGCGTACTCCATGCTGAGGTCGCCGTCGAGGGGCTCCAGGGCGAGCGCGGAGGCCACACGGGACATCTTGTCGTCGTCCGAGCCGGCCACGACGGTCCGGACGTCTCCGTCCGCCGCCACCAGGAGCCCGAACAGCTTCCGGTTCTGAGCCGACTGGAAGTGCTCCTCGGCCAGGCGCTTGGACACCTCGTGATAGATGCCCGTGTCGCGTGCGAGCAGCCGGAGCATCTCCCGCTCGACCCTGTCGTTGACCGAGGCTCGCTTCATGGCCTGGCGAACCTCGGCCGGGCGCCCCGACGCCCGGCGCTCCAACGAGAGCAGGACCGAGGTCTCGGCCACGCCGGCCAACTCGGCCAGCCGGTGCGCGTACTCGCGCTGGCGGACCGGATCGGACAGGCCCTCCAGGATGGGCAGGGCCGCCGCCACGGCGGCGCTCTGTCCCTCGATGGTCGACAGATCGTGGCGACCGACACCTCGGAGGAGCATGTACTCGACGATCGGCCGAGCTCCGGCGGCGAGTTCGCGGAAGGCATCGGCGCCGCGTTGGCGGAGGAAGTCTGCGGGGTCCAGCCCCTCCGGCAGGATCAGCACGACCGGCTGGATGGGGAACCGTTCGAGGAATCCGAACGCCCGCTCCGCCGCGCGCGCCCCCGCCTCGTCGGAGTCGAAGGCCAGCACCATGCGTTGGGCGAATCGTGAAGCCAGGCGGAAGTGGCCCTCGCCGAGGGCCGTGCCGCACGTCGCCACGGTCGTTTCCACGCCCGCACGGGCGAGCGAGATGACGTCGGTGTACCCCTCCACGATCACGATCTCGCCGGACTTGGAGACGGCGGCCTTGGCCCGGTCCAGGTTGTACAGGACCTCGCCCTTCCGGTAGACCGGCGTCTCCGGGGAGTTCATGTACTTCGGACCCTCGTCCCGATCGCCGGGAAGGATCCGGGCCCCGATGCCCACCGATCTTCCCGACAGATCGTGGACCGGGAACGTTACCCTGCCGCGGAACCGGTCCCGGACGTTGCCGGAGGCGTCGCGAAGGGCCAGCCCCGCCTCGATCAGGATCTCCGGGGAGAACCCCCGGGCCAGGCGTCGGAGCAGGAAGTCCGAGGCCCCTGGGGCATAGCCGATCCCGAACTCCTCGGCGGTCTCCCGCTCGATGCCCCGGGTCTCCAGGTACCTTCGGGCTTCCTCCCCTTCGGGCCGGTCCACGAGGGTCTGGTGGTAGAGCGCCGATGCCTCCTCGTTGGCCCGGTGCAGCGCCAAGCGCCGGGAGGCGGCCCGTCGGTCGGCCGGCGTATCGCCCTCGTACCGAAGCGACACCCCCGACTCCTTGGCCAGGCGTTCGACGGCCTCGGTGAACTCGAGGTGCTCGACCTCTCGGAGGAACCGAATGGCGTCGCCTCCGGCCCCGCACCCGAAGCAGTGATAGACCTGCTTCGACGGCGACACCGAGAACGACGCGGTCTTCTCGGTGTGGAACGGGCACAGGCCGACGAACGAGTCGTGTCCGGCCTTCTTCAGGGTGAGGTAGCCGGAGACCAACTTGACCAGGTCGGTCCGCTCCCGGACCGCCTCGATGTCCTCCTGCCTGATCCTTCCTGCCACCACTCCCCCAGCGCTTACAGCAGCCAGCCCTGGGGAAGGAAGAGCTGTTCATAGACCCGCAGGGCGTACCGATCGGTCATGCCGGCGATGTAGTCGGCCACGCGGGTCGGCAGGTCTCCCGGGGCCCGATGGTACTCCTCCGGGACCTGGTCCGGATGGTCCAGGTAGTGCGCGAACAGCGAGCGGACGAGCGCGATGGCCTTGTCCTGCTCGGACCGGGCCTCATCGCGCAGATACACGCGCTCGAATAGGAAATCCCGGAGCGTGTCGAGGGCCCGAAAGGCCTCGTCGGACATCCGGATCTCCGGTGAATCCTCGCTCCGGTCCACCAGGTCGGTGACCAGCGTGTTGACTCGCTCGGCGTGGGTTCGGCCCAGGACGCCGAGAGCGTCGTCCGGCACTTCCGTCGGCTCGATCACGCCAGCCCGGACCGCGTCGTCCACGTCGTGGTTGATGTACGCGATACGGTCGGCGAATCGAACCACCTGCGCCTCGAGGGTGGAGGGCGCCGGCATGGACCAGGTGTGGTTCACGATGCCGTCGCGGACCTCCCACGTGAGGTTCAGCCCGCGCCCGTCATCCTCCAGGTAGTCCACCACTCGCAGGCTCTGCTCGTTGTGACGGAACGGCCGGCCCAGGAAGGGCGTGAGGGCTTGCTCGCCCAGGTGGCCGAACGGCGTATGGCCCAGGTCGTGGCCGAGCGAGATCGCCTCGGCCAGGTCCTCGTTCAGGCGAAGCGCGCGGGCGGCCGTCCGCGCGATCTGCGAGACCTCAAGGGTGTGGGTGAGGCGGACCCGGTAGTGGTCGCCTTCGGGGGCCAGGAACACCTGCGTCTTGTGCTTCAGGCGGCGGAACGACTTCGAGTGGACGATCCGGTCTCCATCCCGCTGGAAGCAGGTTCGAAGGGCGTCATGCTCCTCGTCGCGCTCGCGTCCCTTGGACTCCGCCGACAGGGTGGCGTGCGGGGCCAGGGTCTTGCGCTCGATCTCCTCGGTGCGCTCGCGCGGCGTGACCGTCATGCAGCCCATGGTAGCGCGAGGTTCCGACACCTCCGGGCGCCGTCAGCTCCGTCAGCCGTCAGCGTCCGAACACCCGGTAGTAGATGTAGGCGAAGGTCTCCCGGACGTACCCCTCGAACCGCGTCTCTTCGCTCCGGGCCGCGGAGTGCCAAGTGGCTGAGACGAATCCCTCGATGCCGAGGTCCGAGGCCATCCGCCTCACCCGCAAGTTGTGCCAGGGGTCCGAGACCAGGAACGCCGAGCGAAGGCCGTGGTCACGCATGTACGAGGCCGCCGCGCGAAGGCTCTCCAGGGTCGAGTGCCCGACCGGCTCGGCCACCACCGCGTCTGGAGGCAGGCCTTGCTGGACCAGGTAGTTCCGGCCGGCCTCCGCTTCCGTCGTGACGTCGCCCGGCTGCCCCCCACCCAGCACCATCACGAGGGGGGCTCGATGCTGGTCGTACAGGAGCTGCGCGTGCTCCAGGCGCCCGGCGAAGACCGGCGACGGTCGTCCGTCATACTCGGCCGCGCCGAGGACCAGGATGGCGTCGGCTCGTTCCACGGTGCTGGCGTCGTCGGTGTGGGCCGCGCGCCACACGGCCACGAACGTGGCGACCACCACCAACACGAGGACGAGCGCGAGGAACACGGCGGTGGAGAGGAAAGGGTGGCGGCGGAGCGCGGGCACGGCCCCAATCTAGCAACGCCGCCGGGCGGCGCTCTTCTCGCTCCTCGGGATCAGATCACCCCGGACGCCTCCAAGGCCCTGATGAACCCCTCCCTGGTAAATCCGTTCCCGATCAAGGCGTGCGCACCGCAGAGCCCTCCCGTATCCCACGCGATAACCCAGGTCTGATCCTTGCCGATTAACGAGACATCCCCTCCCGAAACCAGGTGGGCGGAGCCGGCAACCGGCAGGCCTTCCCCGTACTCTCCGGGAACACCCGTGAAGGAGTGCAGAAGACGTCCATGGTCGTCTCTGAACGTGGTGCGGATCCCGATGTGATCCGGGTAACGCTCCTCGACCGTCTCCATCACCTTGAACCCCGAAGGGGCCATGGCGAGCGGACGGCACTTCGTGGAGGAGGGAACGGCGGTCTGTTGCTCGGCCGTCCGTCCGGTGCACCCCGCCAGGACCGACAGGGCGACGAGCATGGGAAGTCGGGTCGACCTCAAGATCACGGCAGCGATTCCGGGATCGGATGGGTCAGGGGTCCCAAGCCATTCGGATCCGCCTCCTGACCTAATCCGGCATAGAGGCCCCCAAGGCTCCGGACCCGATCCGGAAGGATCGTGGCCGGATAACCCAACGACTGTGCGAACGTCACGAATTCCTGCGCTCCCAGCTCGGTCCGGAACACGGACACGAGCGCAAAGTCGCCGGGTGTGCCCACCTGTTCTTTGAACCCTCGGAACTGCGCGACCGGGACCACGTAGTAGCCGGCCAGGTCACCGAAGGGCATCTGGTCGTTCGCCGCCTCAGCGTCGGCACGAGTCGGGTAGATGTCGCCCAACACGACGAGCAGCAGCTCGCTCGCACCGGTGTCCGTGGACATCACCGGCCCGATCGGAGGCCCATAGGACTGTTGTTGGGGCGCGGTCCGGCCGATCGTCGCCTGCAAGACCAGACTTGCAATGATGCCGATGGCCAACCCTGCGGCCGTCGCAATGATTCGTCTCATCGTCTTCCCCTTCTCACAATCCAAGAGATCTAGTATCCGAATGCGTATTGAAAGTGCATCGGATCGCAGAAATCCAATCCCCAACGCCAGCCATGGTTCTTGAAAACGTACGCGAAGTACTTGTTCACGGTGCTGTAGCAGCGGCCTAGGGGTTCATAGGAAGCCGAGATGTCGATGGCGATCCCAAACGCGTGAGTGCTCCACTTGGTGGTGCCCCCGATGTAACGGCAGAGGTAGCCCCAGATTCCGCTCTTCGTGTATCCGTAGAGGTGGGCGTTCTGGATGTGGCCATAGACATCGTTGTCGAGGTTGGTCGAGGCTCCACCCTTCCCCTTCACCATCTGCGTCGGGAATCCCCCGAGCTTCCGGTGGAAGCGAAACGTGTATGGATAGCCGTTGTCCGAGGCGATCCAGGTCATCCACACGGCCGATGCGTTCGCGTTGCAGGGTTGCCCGAACCGGTTGACGATCTGACTGTAGCCGTATGGCGTGGCCGGGTAGTTGTAATGCCAGTCGCGCCATCCTGCCTTGGCCCAGTGCCACCCGAGCAGCAGCGGCACTACTGAGAGCACCGCGATGAGAGGGAGGGCCCGCCGTTGATGCCGACGCAAGAAGGTGCCCACCTTCGCCCGCACGATCCACCTCCTGTCCACACGCGGGGGAGGTGGGAGGGCGCACACGTTAGCGCACGCGCGCTCGTTTGCGAATCACCAGGATGGGTGAACTGGCGGCGACGTGCGGGGGATTTCCGCTCGTGCTACTTCGACGCGGACTCGGCGGCGCCGACGGCCGCCTGCCCGGCGGCCAGCCGTGCCGTCTCAACCCGGAACGGCGAACACGACACGTAATCCAGGCCGATCTCGTGGCAGAACGCCACCGACGCGGGGTCCCCGCCGTGCTCGCCGCAGATCCCGACGTGGAGGTTCGGGTTGGCCGCCCGGCCCTCCTCGGTGGCGATCCGCATCATGCGCCCGATCCCGGCTCGGTCGATGGTCACGAACGGGTTCGCCGGGACCAGCTTGCGCTCCTCGTACATCCCCACGAACTTGCCGATGTCGTCCCGGGAAAAGCCGAAGCCCATCTGGGTCAGGTCGTTCGTGCCGAAGGAGAAGAAATCGGCAACCTCGGCGATCTCGCCGGCGGTCAGGGCGGCCCGGGGGATCTCGATCATCGTGCCCCACTCGAGATGCTCGATCGTCTGGCCCGTCTCCTCCATGACATTCCCCGCCGCCGGCTCGAGCTCCTGGCGCATCTGCTCCAGCTCGGGCCTCGTGGCGACCAGTGGGATCATGATCTCGACCCTCGGATCGCCTCCCTCGGCTCTGACTGCGGTGGCCGCCTCCAGGATGGCCCGGACCTGCATGGCATACAGACCCGGCTTGACGATCCCCAGGCGGACGCCGCGGAGTCCCAGCATGGGGTTGGTTTCGTGGAGCTCGTTGACCTTCTTCAGAACCTGCTTCTTCTCATCCAGCGCCGGCCCGGTCTCGCCGCGTTCCTCGAGCTCCGCCACCTCGACCGCCAGGTCCACCTGGTTGGGCAGGAACTCGTGGAGCGGCGGGTCCAGTAGCCGAACCGTCACGGGCAGCCCGTCCATGGCCTTGAAGATGCCCACGAAATCGTTGCGCTGCAGTGGGAGGAGTTTGTCGTATGCCGCCTCCTCCTCCTCGGACGTCTCGGCGAAGATCATCTGGCGAACGGCGTCCACCCGCTCCTCGCCCAGAAACATGTGCTCGGTCCGGCACAGGCCGATCCCCTCGGCTCCGCGCTCGCGCGCGTTCGCGGACTGGTCGGGGGTGTCGGCATTCGCCCGCACGCGCAACCGCCTTGCCGCATCGGCGAGGGCCATGACCCGTTCGAACGCCTTCCAGATCTTCTCCTTCCGGGCGGCGGGATCTCCTGCCCGGGCTCGCTCCAGGACGGACTCCTCGAGCGGAAGCTCGCCCACGTAGACGTTGCCGGTGAATCCGTCGATGGTGATGAGGTCGCCCTCCTTGACCGTCGTCCCGTCCACCCTGAACGAACGGGAGCCGATGTCGATTTTTATCGCGTCGGCCCCGCACACCGCGGGGATGCCCTCGCCTCGGGCCACCACGGCCGCGTGCGAGTTCGTCCCGCCGGCTGAGGTCAGGATGCCCTGCGACGCGATCATCCCGTGGTAGTCGTCGGGCGTGGTCTCTCGGCGGACCAGGATCACCCGCTCGCCTCGCTTCGCCCATTCCTCCGCCTCGTCCGCACTGAACACGACTTTGCCCGAGGCGGCGCCGGGCGACGCATTCAGCCCTCGCGCGATCGGCTCCGCCTTCGCCGTGGACGACACGACTCGCTTGAACAGCTCTTCCAGTCGGTTGGCGTCGACGCGGAGTAGGGCAGTATCCCCGTCGATCAGGCCTTCGTCCAGCATGTCGTGGGCCATGACCCATTCGGCGAACGCGGTTCGCTTGCCGATCCGGGTCTGGAGGATCCACAGCTTTCCCTTCTCGATGGTGAACTCGATATCGCACATGTCCCGGTAGTGGCGCTCCAGGGTGTCCATGACGTCCAGGAGCTGCGTGTATGAGACGGGATCGAGGTGCTCGAGCTCGGCGAGGGGCAGCGTGTTCCGGATCCCGGCAACCACGTCCTCACCCTGGGCGTTCGGGAGGTAGTCGCCGTAGGGGCGCTTCTCGCCGGTCGCGGGGTCACGGGTGAAGGCCACCCCGGTTCCCGAATCCATCCCCCGGTTGCCGAACACCATGGCCACAACGTTGACGGCCGTCCCCAAGTCGTCGGGAATCTTGTTCTGGCGCCGGTAGTCGACGGCCCGCTTCCCGTTCCAGGACTTGAACACTGCTTCGACCGCGAGCCGGAGTTGCTCCCGAGGGTCCCTCGGGAACTCCTTCCCCGTGTGCTCCTTGTAGATGCCGAGGAACT